>Ga0154874_119_pt1 | contig 18161 bp, 10 predicted proteins | sample Rifle2008BG19ft_FD_105846 | JGI IMG/M metagenome (GOLD analysis project Ga0154874, IMG submission 105846) | candidate division Zixibacteria bacterium RBG_19FT_COMBO_42_43
CTGCACAAATTTGACTTGATTTTTGAATTCGGTAATTTCTTGGGAAAGTTCGGACAGGGCTTGCAAAAAAGGGGTGGGGTCGTTTATCCGGTTAAAAGTCCCCAAATAACCGATGGTAAAATGGCCGGTTTTTTCTGCATTAAAGACGGCAAAATCAGCCTCATCATAGCCGTTGGTGATTACGGCTGTGCTTAAGACTTTCGGATATCTATTCTGTAAAAGAGTCTGGATTTGTTCATTTACCGTGACAACTGAAGCAGCCTTATCTAAAATTTTCTTTTCCAATTTTTTCTGAAGCCACCTGTGCAAAAAACTGGTGGCTTTCTCTTCCAATGACGTTTCCCAACTATCCCGGAAGTCTACCACCAGAGGTGCCTTCAGGAATTTTTTCAAAAATAAACCTACTAGATGGGCACTGGGTGGAGGAGAGGTTGAAAAAATCAAATCTATTTTATTTTTTTTTGCAACTCTTAATCCTTTTATTACTGCAAAAAATAACCAGCCGATTTTATTATCCGGAAGAAAAATAAATTTGGAGAGTCTGGACTTGAAATGAGATGATTTCTTAAAGCCGGTTGAATAATTTTTACTTTTTCTGAAGGGTTTCTTTAAAAGGTAAATTACTCTTAAAGGGTCGAAGGAGCCGCTTCTGAAAATTTCGGTTTCTTTCGGAATTTCTTCCAGTAGAGAAGAGTCATAAGCTGGATACTGGATATTTTTAACCGTCAAAACAATTGGCTCCCAGTCCAGTTGAGATAAATATTTCACAAATTTTAAAACTCTTTGGACTCCGGCTCCTCCCACGGGTGGAAAATAGTAGCTTATAATCAGAACTTTTTTCATTTTTTATTTTCCACCAGCTCTATAAATTTTTGTTCGATTTTTTTCAAATTCTCCTCTAGGTTAGCTTTTTCTTTCACCATATTTAAATTCTTCTCAGTCCAGTTCTGATATTTTTCATAATTCTGAACAACTTCTGTGATTCTTTCAGCCAACAATTCCGGTTTACTCACCGGTACCAAAAAACCATTTTGGTCATCCTTAATCCATTCCCTATCCCCCGGGATATCTGTCACAATCGGTATTAACTGGCAAGCCATCGCTTCCAAGAGTGAAACCGAGCTACTGTCCGAAAGAGAAGTTGAAACATAAATATCAGCATTTTGTAAATTTAGAAGCAATTCAGTTTGAAAAAGTTTTCCTAAAAACTTTACTTTGTCCGCAATTTCCAATTTTTCGGCTAATTGAACCAAAAAATCTTTCTGCGAACCTTCACCGCAAATTAAAAATTCAATTTGGTTATGTGTTTTTTTTAAACAATGTGGGATCGCTTCAATTAAAAGAGAAAGGTTGTACAGCGGCTCTAATTGCCTTATGCTGATTACTTTAAAAGTTTTTTTATTTGCGGTAACCGGTTTGCTCCGTGTTGATAAGAATTCAGCGGAAACTCCCATAGGGTAAGTTAGAATTTTATTTTCGGGAACTTTTAGTTTAGCAATTTCAGATGCTAGATAATTCGAATCAGAGGTAACCAAATCCGCTCTTCTTAAAACAAATTCAGTTCTCTTTTTATGCAAAAAAGATTTTCTAGCCGAAACCAAAATATCTGAGCCCCAGCTGGTTACCACCAACGGTTTTCTCTTGAGTCTGGCACCAATCCAGCCATAATTGGGAATAAAGTGAGCGCTGATTAAATCAGGGTTTAACTTCTCTACAATTTTTTTTATTTCGGGCACAGCTAAAAAATATTTTAAGAACCCGGCTTTAATTTTGGATGGTACATAAAACTTTTCACAATTTATATTTTTAGCCGGCTCTAAAGAAATTAAGGAGACCTGGTGGCCTCTTTTGAAAAAAAAATCAATCCATCTCTGGATATGAATAGAGCGGGCATCAGCAAGAAATAGAATCTTCATAAGAATTTCCGGACTGCTTTTTGAATTTTGCCTAGTGTGGACTGTCTTTCGTAAATAAAATAGTTTTTTCTCTCCCCTCCCCAATCTTCCTTGAATTTAATTAATCCTTCAGCTTTTTCAGGCGAACCACCCAAATTATAAAATTTCAAACTGTTTTCTTTAGCCCATTTTATGCTATGACCCATCAGAGCATCGTTAGGTCTGTCCGGTAGAAAATCAGGCCAAGAAGCCCCATCCCAATAATATAAAGTATCTTTGCAGACAAAATTAATCTGATAGGCCATGATTTGCTTTTCTTTTGAAACTATCCACCATTTCAAATGATTTGAATTTGCACCGCTCAAAAAAAGATTTTCATAAAATTTTAGCGGGTATTTTACCTGCTTCAATTGATGCTTCTGGGCTGTAGTTAAATATAATTGGTAGCAAATTTTCACCTCATCTAAAGAGCCAATCTCTCTTACGCTAAGCTCTTTTTTTAAACTCTGCTCATACCCCCGTTTTTGAAAACCAATCTCAGATCTGGAATTTTCTAAGTTTATTGTATGGGTGAAAGTTGGTATTTTTTTGAAATTTAATTTTTCCAGCTCTTTATTTTGGTCGAAAAAATCTACTATTTGTAATCTCAAATGTTTCTTTTCAGTGCCAAATTTTACAACCCGTCTCAAAAACTGGATTTTTTGTTCTTCAGATAGGTTACCAATTACTCCACCATAAGTTCCAAAAGGCATAGAGAAGAAACTAAGGAGTCCTTTTTTTTTAAACCGTATCAGAGGCAGACCGGCTAGATAATTTTGCTCTTCTAAAACAAAAAATAAGGCTTCACAGAAGGGAAAAGGTTTTTCCCAAATGCCGGCCCAGAATAAAGTATGATAGAAACTGCTATATTTTGAAGTTAAGACTAAATTCTCCCATTTTTTTTCATCAATTTGGTTTAATTTTTTTAGGAAAAGAGGCATCCGGGCAGGTTTTATTTGCGAACCACCGCGATTTTACCGGTGTGGTGCCGTCCATTGGGCTCGAATACAAAAAATAGATAAACACCGCTGGCCACCAACTCTCCTTTATCATTGGTCCCGTCCCATTGATTGTCGGAATTAAGGGAAGCTACCAATTCACCGGCCAGATTATAGATTCTGACTTTGGCTCCGAAGGGGAGTTTGTCAAAAGTGACTTTTTCCCCGAAGCCTGAGATAACCAAAGGATTAGGGTAGGGCCGAATCTCTGAAAAATTTTGGGCCGCTACGGTCCCGGATTCATATTGGGAAAGTCCGTTGCGGGTGGCTATCCAGACCTCACCGTTTTTCTGGTTAATTTCTACCAGGTTGACATAATTGTCTGCCAAAGGGGAGTTGTCAGTGGTAAAAATTTGCGATAAATTTTCGGTTTCGTCTAAAACCCCCACCCCTGAGGTAGTCCCGATCCATTTGTTATTTCTTTCATCTATGGCAATGCTGTTGACCTGCAGACCCAGAGGTGCAATCGGGATGCCGGTGATAAATCCATCCTGGTCCAGTTTGTATAAACCATTGGTGGTACCTATCCAGACTAATTCAGTTCTATCTACCACTATACTGGTAACAATCCCGTTGTTAAAATTCGATGCTGGATAATTTGTGACTATATCATCATATTTAGATAAAGTAAAATTATAATTTAAATCATCCACTCCCTGGTCCACATAACCCAGCCACACATGCCCGTTTTTAGCTTGAATATAAACCATGATATTTGAGTTTATGTCATCTGAGGCTTTGTTAAAAACCGTCCAGGAGTTAGAAGTTCCGGCCTGCAGAGTGACCAAAACCGTTCCGTCAGAGGCCTCCCGGTTGGCTAACCAGACATTCCCGTCCTCGTCCACGGAAAGAGAAGACACTACCACAAAATTATTGGAGCCGGTGACCGGTTTTAAGGGTGTATTGATATGATTATAATTGCCGAGACTGCCCTGGGGAGTTAATCGGTAAGCCCCCTTTCCCCAACTTCCCCACCAGATATTATCCTGTTTGTCTACTCCCACTGTGACAAATTGAGTGTTCAAGGTATCTATATTCATCCAGTTATTATTTAAATCCAAAACCGAAGCTCCGAAAACATCATTGGCGCAAGCCACTTTTCCCTGGCTGTCAAAAGCCAAATCTACGAAGACATTCGAAAGCGGACCAGGAATCAGAAAATTTTGCCAGCTTGTTCCTAAAAATTTAAATAATCCTTTGGCCGCGGAACCAACCCACATATTATTTACGCTATCAATTTCAACTGAATTCAAATTTGTTGTAGAAAGATTTAAATTGGGAAGTTGCACCCAGATAGAATCTTGATATTGATATAGACCATTATTGGTAGCCGCATAAAAAAGAGTGTTTTTAACTTTCAGCTCTTGGACCATTATTCCATTTAAGCCGGAAAGGGAAAAAGAGGTGTCGGAGCTGTTGAATTTAAAGATGCCTGATTGAGTAGCTAAGAACAGCGTATCTTTCCAGTTGGCTAAGGAACTAACGCTGTGATTGGTCAACCCTTTGCCGCTGGATTGATTGACAGATACCCAGCGAGAAGGGTCCAGCAAATTGGGGTCAAATTTATTGGCAAAAGCCACACCCGCAGAAGTTCCCACCCAGACCTGATCGGCTTTTAAAAAAACCGCTCTGGCCTCTACCGGAGAGGCCAAAGTGCCAAAATTTTTGTAGGTCTCTTTTATCTCCCCTTCATTTTTGTCTCTTAAAAAAAGCGACATCCCTAAATTGGAGGCAATCCAGAGCTGATCTCCATCGACAAAAATTTCATTTAAAACCATCTTCAGCCCGCCCTGGTCCACAAAATCATATATTTTCCAGCTTTGATTGGAAAGATTATATTTGGACAATTTTCCATTGTTGGACCCGAACCACAGATACCCGGAGGTATCATTAGCCAGGCAGTTTATGGTGATTCCGCCCAACCCTTGGGCATTGGTCATTTTGCTGTAGGAAAGATTTCCTGTGTCAAGGATGGCTATGCCGCCGGAAGTGGCCGCATAAATTTTGTCACCCATTGAGAGCAATTGCAAGACTGTACTCATGTCGGTGTAAGTAGTCCAATTTCCCGTGGCAGGAAAAGAGGTCTGGAAAAATAACATTGAGAGCAAAATAAAGATTACTTTTTTCATCTGCTACCTTTTAAATTTCGCCAAAACCAAGAAAACTAAACTCAGGAAAAAGGAAACTAGGGCTGTTATATTGCCCTTTCTGGTATAAAAAGTTTCTTTATTTTTTAAAGGAATTTCACCTATTAGATTCACTCGTTCAAACAAACCGGTTTTTTCGATTATTCTTCCGTAAGGGTCGGCCATCATACTGATGCCGGAATTGGCACAGCGGGCAATGCTTACTCTGTTTTCAATAGCCCGCATAACAGACATAGCGGCATGCTGATACGGACCCACCGTTTTTCCGAACCAGCTGTCGTTGGTGATATTGACGATAAAACCGGCATTTCTTTGGACAAATTTTCTGACCAAATCAGGAAATGCGATTTCAAAGCAGACCAAGGTGGCAAATTTCCCTTTGGGAGAATCGAACAAAGTATAATTTTCACCGGAGGAGAAATTGGCCTGACCTAACTGAATTTTATTTAACACTCTCATTTTACCGGACAAAGGAAGTTTTTCGGCAAATGGCACCAACTGCATTTTGTAATATTTATCCGCTAAGCCCTGCTGGGGTTGAAAATAAAAAACAGAGTTATAGAAAACATACTGATTTTTTTCGATGGTCTGGTAATCATCCGTTCCCAATACGATGGGTATATTTAGACTATCCGACAGATTCTTCACCCAGTCAAAATAAAAGGGTTCGTAAGCCAGATAACAAGGGGCCGAAGTTTCCGGCCAGATGACCAAATCCGGATTTTCTGTGGCAGCTTTTTGAGTCAGGGTATAAAATGTCTCCAGGGAATGATGCAGATATCTGGGATTCCATTTCACATTCATATCGATATTCCCCTGAATCAGAGCAACTTTCACTTTGGCAGAAGAGACCGGCTCGGACAATGCTTTTCTGCCATAAAGATAAGGGATTAAAATCAACATCACAATTAAAATTGAAACGGAAATGATTGTGAAAAGGTTTTTGCGGTATTCTACCAAGAGGTAAAAGAAAATGTTCAAAAAAATCACCCATAGAGAGACTCCGGAAATTCCGGTCAGCGAGGCGAACTGAATCAAGGATAAGTAATTAGTTTGCGTATAACCGATATCCAGCCAGGGAAAACCGATTTCCCATAAACTTCTGATCCATTCCAAACCAACCCACAAAAACGGTGCCAAAATTAAAGCCCAGTTCCCCAATTTTTTCTTGATTAAACAGTATAGCCAGCCCCACACACCCGGATAAATTGCCAAAATAAATAAAGCCCCAATCGAGCCCGGCAAAACCCAGGTTTCCCCGTAAAAAAACTGCCAGGCCATCCAGTATAAAAGCAAGAAGTTTGATACCAGCCCGAAGAAATATGCCAGCTTAAAACCCCTTCTGGGTGAGGCATCTTCTAAGGCGATTAAGAGCGGAAATAGAAAAAAGTAAGCTAAAAATCCTAGGGGTAAAGGGGGAAAAGCGGCGGAAAAAAGAAAACTGGACGATAAAATTAAAAGCCATTCTTTTTTGGTCATAAAAAATTAAGTTAAAACTTTAACCATTGTATTTCAATAACAAACTCACCCCCTCCATCTCTTGCGGTTTTTCTATTCCCATTAAATCCAAAATCGTGGGAGCAATGTCGGCTAACTTCCCCTCTTTTAATTTAACTTTTGCTACTGCATGGTTTACCATAAAATTCTCTTTTACCAAAATGAATGGGACCGGAAAGGTGGTATGAGCCGTAAGCATTTTCCCGGTCTTATAATCTATCATCATCTCACAATTGCCGTGGTCGGCGGTAACCAGGGCTGTCCCATTTACTTCCAGAACCGCTGGAATCACTTTTCCCAGACATTCATCCACCGTCTCTACAGCTTTGACCGCGGCCGGAATCACACCGGTATGCCCCACCATATCCGGATTGGCATAATTCAGAATTATTACATCGTATTTTTCGGATTTTATTTCAAAGATAACTTTTTCAGTCATTTCAAAGGCCGACATCTCCGGCTTTAAATCATAGGTGGCTACTTTGGGTGAGGGAATTAAAACTCGGTCTTCTCCGGGAAAGGGGGTTTCATTACCCCCATTGAAAAAGAAAGTCACGTGGGCATATTTTTCGGTTTCAGCCATCCGGAGTTGTTTTTTCCCTAATTTGGAGATTACTTCAGCGAATATATTTTCTAATTTTATGGTGGGGAAAGCAATTTCTGCTTCTAAGTTATCGTGATACCAGCACAGGGAGACCAGGTGGACTTTGACATTTTCCTTGGGGAATTCGTTGAAATTACAATCGGTCAGAGCAAAGGAAAGCTGTCTGGCTCGATCTGCTCTGAAGTTAAAATATATCACCGCATCTTTATCTTTTACTCGACCAGAAAGTTTTCCTCCATTTTTTTCACCCAAAACAATCGGCAGCATAAATTCATCGGTAATATTCTGGGCATAAAATTTCTCTATGCTGGCGCTGATATTATCAGAATACTCTCCTTCCCCTTTGACCAAAGCATCATATCCCTTTTGAGTCCTATCCCATCTTTTGTCCCTATCCATAGCATAATATCTTCCTACAACTGTGGCTAATTTACCCACACCCAACTTTTGCATTTTTTCTTGCAGCTGTTTCAGATATTTAACTCCAGCCGTAGGCGAAGTGTCCCTGCCATCTAAAAAAGCATGCACATATATTTCCGACACATTATTCTCTTTAGCCATTTCCAGGAGAGCAAATAGATGGTTTAGGGAACTGTGTACCCCGCCATCAGAAACTAGACCCATTAAATGTAAAGCGCAGTTTTTCTCTTTAGCCCGGTTAATGGCAGAAAGCAGAGCTTTATTCTTGAAAAAACTTTTGTCTGCAATCGATTTATCGATGCGGGTGATATCCTGATACACAATTCTTCCGGCTCCTATATTCATATGCCCCACTTCCGAGTTTCCCATCTGTCCTTCCGGAAGCCCTACTGCTAAACCGGAGGTTTGAAGTTGAGTATGAGGATATTTTAAAAGCAACCGGTCTAAATTTGGTTTTTTAGCCAGATAAACTGCGTTTCCTTCTGGGTTGGGATTGATTCCATAACCATCCAAAATGATTAAAATAATCATAAATTTTTTAAACTTACTCTCTTTGAACCCTTTTTGATCTCACCCAAATGGAACACAGTTTCACCTAATAGGGACAAATCTCTCAGAATCAGAGTCAAATCTCTTTTACCCACTACTACCATCATCCCTATCCCCATATTGAAAACCTCGAACATTTCTGAATTTGAAATTTTCCCCAGCTTTTGAATCAGCCCGAAAATTTTCGGTTTTCTCCAGCTCTCTGTATCGATTTGGGCTGTGCAATTGCCGGGTAAAATCCTAACTAAATTTCCCGGAATCCCTCCTCCGGTAATATGCGCCATCCCTTTTACTTGATAACTTTCTAAAATTCGACTTAAAGAATTGAAATAACAGCGGTGGGTTTTTAGAAGCTCCTCTTTCAAAGTGGCATTTAATTCCGGAACATATTTATCAATTTTCCATCCGGCTATATCAAAGAAAACTTTCCGTGCCAGAGAATATCCGTTAGTGTGCAGCCCATTGGAAGCCAGACCAATAATCTGGTCAGCTGGTTTAATCTTTCTCCCGTCAATTATCTTATCTTTTTCCACTGCCCCCACAATAAATCCGGCCAGATCATATTCATTTTTCTGATAAAAGTCCGGCATCTGGGCCGTTTCCCCGCCGATTAAAGCACAGCTTACTTTTTGACAGGCAGAAGCCAAACCTTTTACTATTTCCGACACCACTGAAGGTGATAATTTCCCGGTTGCGATATAATCCAGAAAGAAAAGGGGCTTAGCTCCGTGGACTAAAATATCATTGACACAGTGGTTGACTAAATCCTCCCCGATGGTATCATGTTTATTAGCCAAAAAAGCCACTTTGAGCTTGGTGCCCACTCCGTCCACCGAAGAAACCAAGACCGGGTTTTTGAATTTTCTGTCTAGATTAAAAAAGGCTCCAAAAGAGCCGATTTCAGATAAAACTTGCGGGTTAAAAGTTACCGCAGCCAAAGCTTTTATCTTTTTTTTGGCCTGGGAGGCGGCTTTTATATCCACCCCAGATTTTTTATAGGTAAGACCCATTTATAGCGAGTTCATCGAACCATTACAGAAGCTTAGACCCATTAATCTCCAACTCAAATCTCATCCCCAAAAACTCTGCCGCTCGGCGGCAGACAATCATGCGGGACAAAAAGATTTCAAAGTACTCCATCACCGAGGAAATGGTGGTATCGATGGTGATTTCCAGTGCAATGGTTTTTTTCTCTTCTTCAACTCTCAAAAATGAGCTGGTGGCGGCATAGTTGACCCGGTCATGGATATCCTGCTTTATTGTATCTAAATTTCTGACCCGGGAACGGTGCACGTCTGATTTGTCGGCTAAGATAACTGCGGCACCTATATCCGAAACCGGATGACCGTCCTTTTCATCATGATTTCCGATGGCGGCTACCACCTCCAAGATATCCTCCTGGGGCATCTCCATTTCCGAAAGCAGCTGATAAGCCATTACCCCGGCTACCTGAGCATGAAAATCCCGGTTGACCACATTCCCCATATCATGCATATAAGCCGCAATCGCTGCCAGCTGGGCCCGGTGTTCTGATTTTCCCAACCGGAGCATTATGTTCTGGGAAATATGAGCCGCCAAACTGCAATGCCTGTTGCCATGCTCGGTATAACCCATTACCTCCAGAAACTTGTCTGATTTTTCTATAACTTTTTTGATTTTTTCATTTTTCTTAACATCCTCGATGGTCACGGAGTGCCCCTTGAGAGTGTTAACCGAATTAGTGGTCGCCATATCTCCTCCTAAAATCTGTAATTAATAGCTTAAAAAATTAAAGTCAAGCTCTCCTGCTTGACAATAAGCCGGATTATTTGTTATTTTCACCCAGAAAACATTATAAATACGTATCAATTGAAGCAAAAACCAACTCTTCCAGAAAGGAGAATCTATGTTGAAAAGCTTGGTTTTACTTATCTTATCGACCTGTTTGGGTTTTGGATTAGCTTTCGGTCAAGAGGGGCAAAAAGAAACCGCTGGCTCTGACACTACTAAGAATAAAGTTACCCCCGCAACAGATACTCTCAAAGCTAAAGCTACTGCCCCTGACACCACCAAGGCTAAAGTTACTAAAACCACTCCCAAAACCAGCCAAAATCCGGTAGTAGTGATTGAAACCAATCACGGTAATTTTGAAGTGGAGCTGTTTATGAAAGAAAGCCCCATTACAGCTAAAAATTTTTTGAGTCTGGTCAATAAGGGCTTTTACAACGGGCTGACTTTTCACCGGATAGTGCCGGACTTTGTGATTCAGGGGGGAGACCCTAAAGGGGACGGAAGTGGTGGTCCGGGATACACTATTCCAGATGAAAAGAGTATTAAGAAACAATATCGCGGTACCTTGGCAATGGCAAGAGAAAATCAGCCTAATAGTGCGGGGAGCCAATTTTATGTCAATTTAAAAGACAATCTTTATTTAGATGATAAAGGTTTCTGTGCTTTCGCCCAAGTGGTTAAGGGAATGGAGGTAGTGGACAAAATTGGTAAAGTTAAAACCTCCGCCACTGAAAGACCTGTTGAAAAAGTGATAATGAAAAAGGTTTACGTAAAGAAATAAAGAGAAATCTTTTCACTGAAATTTAATATCCAAATAAATTGGGGTAAGGCCTTTAGGTCTTACCCCAATACCTTTATAAGCGCCAAATTACTTTTACGGCTATAGGCAGCACACACCACTTTTAATCGGCGGGAGACCACCCTTGAAAACATAGTTCACCAAATAGACAATATCTACCAGGTTGGCGAGAGTACCATCCCCATTGGCATTGGTAGCGCACACAGGATTAGACGCCGGCCCACCCTTAAAAACCTTGTTGACCACAAAGATGATATCTGTCAGGTTGACCGCTTGGTTCACATCCCCATTGGCATTTCCCGGCTTGCGAGTACAACCGCCGGCTAGCGGCAGCTTCATATCCAGTCGGGCCTTTTCCACATTCTTCTTCAAACTGTCATACCCCAGTTCAGTGATTACCAGAGCTTGACAATAGGTAACCGTGTCGCTGGTGGTATCAAAGCAGACCGAAGCCCACATAATATGCCTGTCTTTCCCTTCGAAAGTAAAGCTATCATTGGCCGTAGTTTTGGGAGTAAAACCAGAATCACTCAATTGATGATAGATATCTTGATCTGACCAAGGAGGACCACCATAGGCGGCGGAGTTACGATTTACTTTAGCAGACCAGAATCCATTGGGATTTCCAATGTGAACGCCAGTGTCCACCATAGCTGCTTGGGCCACCAGATAATTCTTAGATGCGCCAGGTCCCTCTCCTTGCAGCCAGACCATTTGCAAAGTATCATTATTACCCCAATCGTCATCCACTCCTCCGGAATCGTCGGGGACATCCCAGTCAAAAAGTGAACCGGCATAAATGTTACCGGCTATGTACGGAGTCGCAGGAAGGGATGGCCACCAGCAAGGCGAATTTGATTTGTAAAGTTTCCTAAACCACAATATATATCTGGGTTTTGGCGTATTCTTAATCCACCAGGTATCCACAATCTTATATCTGAACCAAGGACCAGGCCAAGCAATAGCAGGGCTTATACCCGGGAAAAACATGGCGGAAGTATCCGGACCAATTTTTAACCAGTCTCCACCTTTGGCAGGTCTTTGCTGCTGTAAAGCTTGAGCAAAGGCAATAGTGTCCGGTAAATTCACAAATTGTGTATCAATATCACTCAAGGGGTGGACCGAGCTATTTCCCGTAACATCCTGCAAAGCAACCGTATCACCATCGACTGTAGTGGTAGTCACCACTCCCGAGCCATCAAAAAGCATATTCTTTTCGACAACCATTATAAAATATCCATTAGTTCCGTCTTGATCCGCCAAGTTGGAAGTGTTGGCCATTTTTATTCTTATACCACCAGCAGTAACACCAGTAGTATCGCCAACAGTAGCCACCACCTTACTTCTTCTATAGTATCCACAATCGCTGACCACAAAATGAACCGGGATTTTTAAAGCGGTATCGTTGTCGGAATTGTTGTGCACTATAATCGTATCTACGTAACTTCCGGTAACCAAACCGGTTCCATTAAGGGTGCAGGCCACAATCTTAGGAGCTCCCCCTTCCGGAATGATGTCAGGAAATCCCGCAGTTTGAAGCTTCAGCCAGGGAGAAGCACCCACTTTTGTAACGCTATTTATGGTTAAATTTTGGTTCCCCGCGTTAGTTATAATCAACTCCGTGTCTATTACCAACAAGGGTATAGTGATGTCGGCTAGGGGATCTTCAAAGGCCGGTGGAGAAGTTGAAATCCCATTGAAAGCAGCGGGCTGGTAAGCCGGATATTTATAATAATAAATGGGGTCCAATACTTCACCGCCTGCCTCGTCCAATCCGCCAGCTCTTTTGTCATTAGTATACGCAATGTGCAAAGTGTCATTAATCCTTTCAGCCAAAGAAGGATAGACGTCTGCGTCACAGGTCGAGTCACAACCGGGGGTATGAGAATTAGTAATATTTTTCGGTTCTCCCCAGGTGTTTCCACTACTGGTGGAAGCATTGACATAAATTTCTCCATTTATGATATTAGCCTGAGATAAATCTGTGAAACCTGTGGGAGTGGGTCCATATTGAGACCAGGTAACATACAAGTAATTCTTACGGCTTATGTTTGCGGTTCCGTCATGCACTCCTATCTGCGGATTTCTTAAATTATATTTAGCTACCGAAGAGGGTAATCTGGCATCCTGAACCGGAAATGTTCCGTCAGCTAACTGGTCGATTCCGGTGGCTTTACTCCAGTGATAGATATAACATTCACTGGCAAACAGTCCCGAGTTATACAAGGGAGTTACCCAGACAATATGTAAAGAATCATCTTCATCATATACCGCTGAAAGGTCACCGGAAGCCCTTATCGGGGCGCCATCCGGGTAATTGGTAAGATTGACCTTGGTATCATTACTGCCGTCATTTCCAAAACCATCTACCCAATTTCTACCTCCCTCATGGTCTTCAATATAAAATAGGTCTGCATCCGTACGCTCTCCGGTAAATTCGGTCTGACGGTTGTAGACTATGGCTACTTTATTGGACTTGCGTGAAGCCACCACAATCACGGAGATGAAGTCACTGGAATCCGGCCTCTGGGCGCCTGAAGAAAAAACAAAATCAACGGGAGAGAGTCCCCGGCCCCGGGTATAAACAAAATCTTGATTCCCACCCTGAAATTCTACACTTACCACATGCACAATTTGCGTATCGCCGGGGGTTACTTTCTGACCCGCGCAAGCGGGGTAAAGCCCCGCACTCTTCATTCCTAACACCGAATCAGGAGCGTGTATTTCTTCTAGCCAATCACCAACAGTGGCAGTTCCTTCAATGGAAACCCAGGTTCCACGTGGTTTGCCGGTTACTGTTTCAGCGTGATGATAACAACAAATAGCTTTGCCATCCGGTAAAACCGCCAGAGAAGTATACCCTCCTCTGGTCTTGCTGGCGTCTTCACCGAGGCCGGAGACTTGCTCATCAAAAGCTACACGAGCACCAGCCGAAAAAAAAGAAGCGTAGGCAATCTCTCTTTTGCCAGGACCGGAAGAGGTAGCGTCATACCCTTTAGTCCAATCAATATGGACATGCCCTAAAGCACTCAAGGCAATCAGTCTGGGAAGTCTATCGTGGTTGGCTAAATCATAATAAGTATATCCGGCGGTATCGTGCAGAGGTGAAGCAGTGGCAATTGGATAATCCGGTCTGGATTTAAAAACCCCGGTAGTCCGAAAAGGAGTGGAGGAGAACTCATTCGTCAAATATTTTGCTTTCAACTCCTCCCGGCTCATCCACTCAATCTTGCTGTAATCAATTTTCTTTTCAGTAACTTGAGGGGTAGTTTCCTCTTTATTTTTGGAAACCTTTTCTCCCACAGCCAAACCAGACCACATAAAGCTGGCCATGGTTACTATTAAAATTAGATATCTACTAGGCATGGCACACTCCTTCCTTAAAAGTTTAATTTACCTTTACCTCCCCCTTTGTCTTTTAAAATTCTTAATTTTTGCCCTGAACCGGTCTTCCAACTCTCGAGGAAATTGGGGTAAGGCCTTTAGGTCTTACCCCAATACCTTTATAAGCGCCAAATTACTTTTACGGCTATAGGCAGCACACACTACTTTTAATCGGCGGGAGACCACCCTTGAAAACATAGTTCACCAAATAGACAATATCTACCAGGTTGGCGAGAGTACCATCCCCATTGGCATTGGTAGCGCACACAGGATTAGACGCCGGCCCACCCTTAAAAACCTTGTTGACCACAAAGATGATATCTGTCAGGTTGACCGCTTGGTTCACATCCCCATTGGCATTTCCCGGCTTGCGAGTACAACCGCCGGCTAGCGGCAGCTTCATATCCAGTCGGGCCTTTTCCACATTCTTCTTCAAACTGTCATACCCCACTTCACTGATTACCAGGGCTTGACAGAATTTAACCGAATCAACCGAAGGAGCAAAAGAGGCCGAGGCAAATATAGTATGCCTGTCCCCAACCGGAAAACTGTCACACGGCGGCGTATAAAGGGGAGTGTCACAGGGACTACGCATCGGGTTAAAGCCAGAGTCGGACATTGCCCTATAGAGAAGCCCAGGTTGGTTCGGGAAGGACCATGGCTGTGTGCCCACTTTCTCCGGTGGAGCATGACGATGCACTTTGGCGGCCCAGAACCCGTTGGGATTTCCAATATGGATGCCGGTATCTATCATGGCGGCCGTGGCGGCGAAATAATTAATCTCAGGATTACCATATCCCCGTTGCCAGACCATCTGGAGAGTGTCATTGTTCCCATATGAGTTCCATACAGTTTGGCTGTCGGAAGGTATGTCCCAGTCCAGAACCGAACCCGCATATAAATTCTTATCTATCAGGCCGGTCTCGCAAAGGGGCCACCAGCAAGGCGGGTCGTCCTTGTAGATTTTTGTAAACCATAACAGATATCTGGGCTTGGCCTCAACCTTCATATACCAGGTAGACTGAATCCAATACCCGAACCAGGGACCAGGCCATAAACAAGAGGGGCTTATGTCAGGAAAAAACAAGGTATTCTGGACCGGACCGAATTTAAGCCAGGTTCCGGCCTTAGCGGGTCTTTGCAAGCTCATGGCTTGTTGATAGGTAACTGAATCAGCGAAGGTGGTCTCGCTGGGGGTATTAATGTCCGTTAAAGGGTGGACATATAAATTTCCCACCAGATTGAACCCGGCTATGGTATCCCCGTCTGCGGTTATAGTTGTGAGCACTCCGGAGCCGTCATAAAGAAATAACTTATTGAGACCTTGAAGAGATGTCAGGTAAAGCCCCTGATCCAGGTCCTGGTCCACCAAGCTGCCGGTGTTACCAATTTTCATTCTCAGACTGTCTGTGAGAGTACCGCTTCCACCCTTCACATGTTTCCTTCTGAAGTATCCACAATCGGTGACCACAAAATGAACCGGGATTTTCAAAGTGGAATCATTGTTAGAATTGTTGTGAACTATAATTGTATCTACGTAAGTTCCAGTACCCAAACCGGTTCCATTAAGGGTGCAGGCCACAACCTTAGGAGAGCCCCCTTCCGGAATGTTGTCAGGAAATCCCACAGTTTGAAGCTTTAGCCAGGGAGAAGCCCCTACTTTTGTAACGCTATTTATGGTTAAAGTTTGATTCCCCACGTTAGTTATAATCAACTCTGTGTCTATTACCAACAAGGGTATACTGATGTTGGCTACCGGGTCATCGAAGTAAGGGGGAGAAGCAGAGATTCCGTTAAATGCAGCCGGTAAATAGGCCGGATATTTGTAGTAAAAAAATGGATTCAAACTCGAGTCTCCTTTAGCATCCAGAACAGACCCGGCTGATTTATCATTAAGATACAAAACGTGGACGGTATCGTTAACTCTTTCCGCGCAAGAGGGGATAACATCGCTGTCACAGTTATAGGTACAGCCAGGAGTTTGGGAATTGGTCAGGTTTATGGGGTTACCCCAGGTATTTCCGCCATTGGTGGAAGCATTAATATAGATTTCACCATTGGCTTGTTTACCTGCGGAAGCATCTGTAGTTCCCGGTCCATATTGGTTATAGGTTACGTACAAGTAACCTTTACGAGAGAGGTTAGCGGTTCCGTCATGCACCCCAATAAAGGGGTCATTGAGATTATAGGTTCGGGAGGGGTTGGTCAGATAAGTATCGTCAAAATTATAAGTTCCATCTGCCACCTGGTCGATTCCGGTGGCTTTACTCCAGTGATAGATATAACACTCACTGGCGACATCACCGCTGTTATACAGGGGCGCTATCCAAACTATATGTAGGGAATCAGCTTCATCATATACTCCCGAAAGAACTCCCGTGGCTCTCACCGGAGACCCGGGTGCGTATTTGGTAACGTTTACGGCCGTGTCCCTGCTATTGTTGTTAAAACCATTCACCCAATCTCTTCCATAATCAGTGGATTCTATATAAAAGAGGTCCTCGTCTGTGGCCGGCGCGCTCCAGTCCGGTCTTTGACTAGTATAGAGGATGGCCACTTTGCCGGATTTTTGAGAAGCGACCACAGTCACCGCGATGTCATCCGAAGAATCCGGGGTAACAGCCGTGTCAGCAGTCGGGTTTATAGTCCCGTTAGTTCTAAACCACTGGATTCCGCCAGCGTTCTCTAGGCCCCGTCCGTAAGCATAATCGCCATTCCCAGCACTACCCGGGTCACTTGACACTACGTGAACAATCACCGATTCAGGAGCACTTGTGGTCTGAGTAGCAACCGAAGGCCAAAATCCCTGACCGGTCATATGGTTGTTGCTGTCAGGAGCTGGCTGTAGGGCCTCAAAATTACCCTGTGACGGAGTTAGCTCAACCGAGACAAAGGTGCCGGGGTCATATGTATCTTTGGGACGCACCTGGTGGTAGCACACCACTGCTCTGCCATCCTCGGTAACCGCGACACTGGGAAATCCGCCTCGAGCAGAAGGGGTAGGATCTAGATTGTTTACTTGAATTTCATCAGCTGATTTAACGCCCGTATTAAACCAAGCACTGTACCAAGCTTCTCTAGGATTAGTATTGCTAGGGATCGCAACGCCAGATGTGCTCCCAGTCCAAACCGCATGGACATGCTTCAAAATACTTACTGCAATCCGCCTTCCCATTCTGGCGTTAGCACCAAAGTCATAATAACTGTACCCAGCTGTGTCATATAAAGGAGAAGCGGTGGCTATGGGATGGTCAGGTTTGGTTTTAAATACTCCGGCGGTCATTGGATAAAATTCGGACATATCTCGAAGCTCTTTTATTAAGGCGGCTTTCATTTGCTCCGGAGTCCTCCACTGTATTTGACTATAATCAATCTTTTTTTCAGTTACCGGAGGGGCGGCTTCCTTTTTTTCTTTTTCTTTGGGTGCCAGCGCCGACAGAGCTATGCCGCACCAGAGAAAACCGGCCAGCACTCCTATGATAATCAAAAATCTTTTATGCATCGCGATACTCCTTTCTTAAAAGTTAAATGAATCCGTCCTCTCCCCTCCTTTTACTCTGAACCTCCGAAATCTTGATCCTGCTTTAATTAACTCACCTCCCCAAAATTTGCTATTTATCAGTTTCCCTACAAATAAAGTGTTCTTTTTTACGGTTTGTGAACCAATAAAATATATGAATTTTGGACGAGATGTCAAGTGATTTTTGAAATTTTCGCAAGTCCAACAACTCCCCCATCTGCTTTTTGAACAGGGTTTCACCCCTCCCCTGCTTTAGCCAGTCTATCGAAGCAAGATACAATGTTTCCTTTAGACAACGAAGGCATACCCGGGTCTGCAAATAAAAAGACCCCCGATGAAATCGGGGGTCTTTTTTAAACCGTTACTTCAACATGGTCATCTGTTTGACTTCTGAATACTTACCGGCGTTGATTTTGTAAAAATAAACCCCGCTGGCAACGGTCTGGTTTTGGGCGTTGCTACCATTCCACTCGATGGTTTTGTAACCGGCGGTCTGAAACTCATCCAGCAAGGTTTTTACCTTCTGGCCTAAGATGTTA
>Ga0154874_166_pt1 | contig 17598 bp, 14 predicted proteins | sample Rifle2008BG19ft_FD_105846 | JGI IMG/M metagenome (GOLD analysis project Ga0154874, IMG submission 105846) | candidate division Zixibacteria bacterium RBG_19FT_COMBO_42_43
CTATTGACTATAGTTGACTAATGAAAACATTTTTGATATTTTTTTCAAGTCCATTTTCTGGAAATTTTTGACCATCTTCTCCATCATGGCAAACTGCTTTAAAACTTTGTTGACATCCTGAATGGAAGTTCCGCTCCCCGAAGCTATTCGCTTTCTTCGGCTGCCGTCTATTATATTGGGACTTACTTTCTCTTTTTTGGTCATGGAGCATATAATCGCTTCCACTTTGGTAAGCGCTTTTTCGTCCATTTCCATCCCTTTGAATTTCCCCATTCCCGGGACCATACCTAATACGGATTCCAAAGGACCCATCCTCTTAATTTGTTGCAGCTGGTCGTAAAAATCTTCCAGAGTGAATCTTTCACCTTTTAATTTTTTCTCTAATTTTTCAGCTTCTTCAATCTTGATTGATTCTTGAGCTTTTTCCACCAGAGAGACTACATCCCCCATTCCCAGAATGCGGGAAGCTATTCTTTCCGGGTAAAACAGCTCTAAGGCATCTGTTTTTTCACCCACTCCGATAAATTTTATGGGCTTGCCGGATACGGCCCGGATGGACAAAGCCGCTCCACCTCTGGTATCACCATCCATTTTGGTCAAGATGACCCCGTCAATGCCGACTTTCTGCTCAAAGCTGGCAGCGATATTGACTGCATCCTGCCCCGTCATTCCGTCCACGACTAACAACACTTCTTGCGGTTTTAACTCCGATTTAATTTCAGCCAACTCTTTCATCAACGCTTCATCTATATGTAATCTTCCGGCTGTATCAATTATAACTAAATCAAAACCATTTTGTTTGGCATGCTCAAAAGCTTCCCGGCAGATTTTGAGCGGCTTGGCATCCTGGCTGAAAGTTGGAATCTTCAGATTCTTGCCTAAAATTTTTAGCTGCTCAATGGCTGCGGGGCGGTAAATATCAGCTGCCACAAGCAATGGCCTTTTTCCCTTTTTTTCATAAAACTTGGCTATCTTTCCGCAGGTGGTGGTTTTTCCCGAACCCTGCAGACCGGTTAACATGAAAACTGTGGGTTCGGTGCCGGAGAATCTTAGAGGTTTGTTTTCCTTCCCTAAAAGCTCCACCAGTTCATCATAAACCAATTTAATTAATAACTGCCCCGGCTTTACTCCTTTGAAGGTCTCCTGGCCTAAGGATTTCTGCTCAATGGAAGAGATGAAATCTTTGACTACTTTGTAGTTGACGTCTGCTTCCAGAAGGGCAACTTTTACCTCTTTGAGGGCTTCCTTTATATTAGATTCCGAAAGCCGGGCATACCCCCGGAGTTTGTTGAAAATCTTATCAAATTTTGAACTTAATTCAGTAAACATAAATGTGCTGGTTTAGCATACCAATATAACAAATATATCGGGTTTGGCAAGTTAAATTACGCTTAGGCAGTGTCTTAATTTGACTATTTTTGTTCTTGATAGTCTTCGATATTCCTAAAACCCTGAAGCCCAAGGGACATTTGAGTTTTTCCTGTCCATTTATCGTGTTTTATTACAACTCCCTGACCAACCGAGTAAATACCGTAACGATTTGTCAGGGCTAGATAAATTAAACTTACTACAATTAAAACCATCAACCAAAGCTTAAATCTTTTTTCCATTTTAGTCCTCCTCCCTATTTTAGGGAAAATCTTGGTAGTGTTTAATTTGAAAAAAACCACTTGACAATTTTGTTTTACTGCCGTATATATAATAGAAACGTTCCTCCTCAATGACAAGAGCCCCTGGGCTCTGCCCGAAATCGGGGTAGTTGAGGAGGTCACTTTTTATACTCATGAAATTCAGTGTCTCCTTTCTCAAAGATTGCAAATTCCGATTTTATAAGATGTTGCACCAGAACATGTGACCGATTATCAGCCGATTCCCATTTACGATAAATAGCCCACCCAAAGTAATCAGCGGCTTGATTACAAAGGTCAAACTTTGAATCATGAAAGTAAAGTGCAAAAGGAACTTTTGCATACTGTTTTATAAGAGATTTAAAAGCTTGCTTGACAATACCCCGTTTCTTTCTGTCGAATAAGCTACTGAACACTACTACAACATGGTCATAGTCCTGCCACATAGCTCTCGTAAAAGCATATTTGAGTAATGCTTCACCAAGCACGTTATAAAATTCCAGTGGTTGCTGGTGAAAAGTTGGATTTGCTTTGCTTTTTTGCGCAATAATTGAATCCACTCTCATTGCGTAATCCATTTTCGAGATTATTAAAAAAACATTATTTCGTACATTCTGTGCATCCTCCGAAGCATGAAAATATCCCCTTTCTTCCATACTAGACCCACAAGCATAATTTAGTAGCAAATCATACCGAAGCCTTAACAGAGGAGTGCTGATGTCAAAAGGACTTATTGTGCTCAGGACTGTGAGGATAAAAAACTTGGTTCACCTGGGCTGAAGTCAAAATTACCAGACTCGTCAATGAACAGATAAAGCGTTTTCAAGTGTGTTTTTCCCCAATAAAATCAAGCTTCTCGTAGTTCTTTAATAGCTCTTCGATAATCTTTAGCTTTAAATATAGCCGAAGCCGCCACCAAAACCTCCGCCCCGGCTTTTTTAGCCAATTTCGCCGTTTTCGGATTAATCCCTCCATCAATTTCAATATAATATTTATATTTTTTTTCCTGCTTCAACTTTTTCGCTTCTTTAACCTTAGGCAAAACCGAAGAAATAAAACTCTGCCCGGCAAATCCCGGATTAACAGACATAATCAAAAGCAAATCCAAATCTTTCAGATATGGTTTTACTTTAGCCAAAGGAGTTTTTGGTCGCAAAGAACAACCCGCTTTCATCCCCAAATTTTTAATCTTGGAAATAACCTGCCTCAAATTTCGACATGCCTCAACATGCACGGTAAGAATATCCGCACCGGCTTGGGCGAACTCTTTGATATATTTCAGAGGATTTTCAATCATCAGATGGACATCCAAAGGGAGACGGGTGGCGCGATTTATAGCTTCAACCACCACCGGACCGAAAGTCAGATTATCCACAAAATGCCCGTCCATCACATCACAATGAATCCAGTCTGCCCCGGCTTTTTCGACTTTTTTAATTTCATCATATAACTTTCTAAAATCAGAAGATAGAATCGAGGGGGCGATTTTTATTTTAGATTTCATGTATGGTGAGTGTTAATCGAACCATCGATTATTCACTTTTACTGACTTCGATTTCAATCTCGGTATCACGCAGGACTTTGGTATCCGGCTCTAAGGACTGCTTGAGGATAATCCCCGGAATCTGCTCTTTTTCCTCTTTCATCTTAATCTCCTTTAATTTCAGCCCGGCATCACTAAGTATCTTAACCCCTTCATCCATATATTTCCCTACCACATCGGGAACTTCAATTGAATCCGAGGCCGGAGATTTATTGACTATCAGATTGATGGCCGTTCCATAAGGGACCCGGGTCCCCACCTCCGGCAAAGTGGCCACCACAAAATTATCCGGCAGACTGTCCGCATACTGCCAGGCCAGCTCCCCTACGGTCAATCCCCAGTCAGCCAAGCTGATTTCGGCCTGCCTCAAAGAAACACCGCTTAATTCCGGGACATAGGTCATATCCGCTTCTTTTGAGATCTGGACCCGGACCGCCCGGTTTCTTTTTACTTTGGAGTGAGGCTCCGGCATCTGGGACAAAATAATGCCTTCCGGTTGAGAGGGATTATAAATTTGAGAGACTATTTTTAACCCTAAATCCGCTTTTTTCAATTTGGCTTGGGCCTGCTCGACCGTCAAGCCGACCACCTCCGGAACTTTGATATCCCAGGCATGCTTGACGATGATGGGCATCACCACCCGGTCCGTCAGAATCACGACGAAAAATAGTGCCAGGCTTATTTTAAAGAATTTGCTCCAGAATCTTTTATGTTGGCTGTAATGATTCTTCAGCGAGCCCCACAGATATTTGCCCAACTCCTCCAAGAAATTTTTGTCTATATTAGCCATCTTTTTTTAATTTAGCGGCAAAGGAGCCGTCTGTATTATGCAAAAAAGGATGAGTTTTCACAAATTTATTTTCCGTCAATTCGGGATTTACAAATTCCGAAGCATCCCTTAAACTGACATTTTCATTCTCCTGCAAAAATTTTTCAATCACCATTTCATTTTCCTCCTTAGCCGGACTGCAGGTGCTGTAAACCATGATACCCCCTTTTTTGAGCAGGTCTTTGGCGTTATTCAATAATTCCAATTGTAACTGACTCAATCTTTTTAAATCTTTTTCCTGTTTCAGCCATCTGGCTTCTGCGTTTCTTTCCAGAACCCCCAAGCCGGAGCAGGGTGCGTCTATTAGAATTTTATCCACCGGCTCGGTTTTGAAATCGGTTCCGTCACCCATTTTAGTTTCTACGATTTTTACTCCCAATCTCTGGCAGTTTTCGGAAATAAGCTTCAATTTATTCAAACTTTTGTCCAGAGCAATAATTTTTCCTTTATTCTGCATTTTCTCGGCCATAAAAATAGTTTTTCCTCCGGGAGCCGCGCACAAATCCAAAACGGTCTCGCCCGGCTTAGGGTTCAAAAGCAAAACCGGCCAAGCCGTGCTCTCATCCTGAATATAGATCAACCCCTGATTCAGAATATCCAGAATGTCCAAATCAACCGTAGATGAAAAACTGTAAAAATTCTCCAGCCACCGGCTTTTTTGATACTCAATTTTTTCTGTTTTTAATTTTTTCTCTACCGTATCCGGCTCGGTTTTTAACAGATTAACCCGGAAAGAAATTTTGGGTCTGGCATTAAAATAGCCGCATAATTTGATGGTGTTTTCTTCTCCGTATTCAGAAAGCCATTTTTCTATCATCCAATCCGGAAATGAATAGAATATTCCCAAAAATTCCACCGGATCCTCTCTGGGAATCTGGATTTTTTCTTTTTCACGGATATAGTTTCTTAGAACCGCATTGACCAGACCGGCTGTTCCGGTGTGGCCATATTTCTTGGCTAATTTTACCGACTCGTTCACTGCGGCGGATTCCGGCACTTTATCCATATAGTCGACCTGGTATATTCCCATTCTTAAAATATTTCTTATCCAGGGGGTTAATTTTTCCAATTTTTCTTTCAAGAAAACCTGAATCCCGAAATCGATTCTTCTTCTCAATTTGGTGGTTCCGTTGACAAGTTCGGTGATGAAGCGTCTGTCTAAATTGGAAGTTTTGTTTTCACCGCAGTAAAAATCAATCCCGTCTGAGGCCTGGAGCCCTTCCTCTTCTATTCCGTATAAAATTCTCAAAGAAATTTCTCTGGAGTTATACTTTTTGGGGGAAGTTTTGGTTTTGGCGGATAAATTCTTGGTCTGCATTTTAATAAACCAGTTCCATGGGTGTCAAAAGTTTGTCTTCTTTTTTACAATATAAGCCGGTTCTTTTAATCGGAAGTCGCGAAATCTCTTTTTCGCCCAGCCCCAGACCATACTGCAGAACTTCCTGCGGACGGGCATACCCCAGAGGTGTTAAAACCAAAAGCATTTTCAAATCAGTTTTTTCGGCATTGATTTTTTCAGCTTCCAGAGATACAATAAACGGCCTGATATCCAATTCCTGAGTACTTTCTTTTTTAACTCTGTTTGCAATTAAATCTTTTCTCTCTAAAACGTAAGAGATTTGGTCTTTAATTTGTTCCGAAAAAAAAGGCAATTCCACTTCATAGGAGGCCAGATTGATACTTTCTGATAAAGAAACAGTTTTTCCCAGAATGACTTTGGCTTGTAAAAATTCAAACCCTGGCGGTAAACTGGAATTTAATTTCAGCAAAAAATCTTCTTTAAAAGGAGTTTCTAATTGCAAATCCAAATATTCTGCGCTGCTGACAAACCCGATCGGCAGAGGTGGTCCGAAGGAGACCTTTTGATGAGGGTGAAATCCCTGACTGTATTCCAGCGGGATTTTGGCTTTGCGAAAGGTTTTCTCAAACATTCTGATAACATCCAGATGAGAAGTGAATCTTACTTCTTCGGATTTACTCCACTGCAATCTTACTTTACTGTTGACCAGACTGGTGGCCGTTTTTTTCTGCACAATTTTTCTTTTCCGCCCGTAGGCATCAGTCTCCGGGCTTTCCAGACTTTCAACCGCCGGAGAAGGTTTCTCAAAACAAGTCTCAATAGGAGTTTTTAACCTCTCATCCACTTCTAATCTGGCCTGGATCAATTTTTGTTTGTCTTTCACCTGAATATGCTCCCAGGCCAAAATATCATGGTGATTTTTAGCAGAAGAGTAATCTACCATTTTGAGACAGTTTTCCTGAAAAGTTTTTTGCCAGTCAGAGAAATTGAAAATGTTTTCTTCTGATTCAGATTTTAGCCCTTCCCCCCAAACTTTATGAATTACCGGAGCAAGTTTTCTATCTCCTCGTGCCAGAATTCCTCGCAAAAAAACCTTTTCTTCATCCGGAAAATTTATTCTCATATTTCTGAAATTCAAATTAAGTTTCAAATAGGAAATTTTGGCTCTTAAATTTTCCAAATCCTCCAGTTTATCCCACTGCCATTGGGTATTCGGTAAGGGGAGAAAAATTTTAAAACTCACCGCCAGATTTATGTCATTCTGACTTTTTTTATTGATTTTATTGACCTCTGCCAAAAATTTTTCCAGCTCTTCTATATCCTGCTCTGTCTCATGCGGAACCCCTAAATAAAGGGATAGCTTCAGACCTTTGAACTGATATTGATAGATATTATCTATTATTGCCAAAAGTTGTTCTGAGGTAATTTTCTGATTCAAAAAATTCCTTAATCTGTCCGAAATTCCCAGAGTGGCCAGAGAAATGCTGGCTCTTTTCTGTTCAGCTAAGAGTTTGATAACCTCCGGTGTTAAAAGCAGTGGGTTTAAATCAGGAAAAAAGAAAGAAACCCTCTTATTGGCAAATTTTTCCCACAAAGTTCTTAGCAAGGAAGAAAAGTTTTCATAATCTTGCGGAACTCGGATTAAAACTTCCTGGTCACCGGAATTTTCCAGGCCGTTTTGAATCTGTTTCACTGTTTCTTCTCCCTTACCGGCCGTAATCGACAGACCATTCCCTTCAGTCTCCACTAAAGGAACAATTTTTTTTTCAGAATAATTTTTCAGGTTTTCGGAAAACATTACCGAAACAGAACCAGGAACCTCTTTTGATTTAGGTTTGGGGCTTTTATCACAATTTTTAATTTCATAAAAACTCGGCACATAAATACTCGCCCTTTGACTTAAGCTTACCAATAAATTTCCCTTTGACACATCTTCTGTTTTAGCCCTTTCACATCTATTTAAAGTTTTGTTTATGATTTCTTCATCATCTCCCAGAATAAAAAAGTCAAAAAAATCAGCCACAGGTTCCGGGTTCAGTGCAGATTTACCATAACCTGCTATAAGCGGATACTTATTTTCTCGTTCTTTCGCATAGATTGGTATTTCAGCCAAATCCAGCATATTTAAAACAGAGGGGTATTTAAGCTCATCAGTCAAAATGAAAAGGAGGACATCAAATTCTTTTAACGGAGTAAAATTCTCCATCGAGAATAGGGGGAGTTTTTCTGTCCTCAAAACCTTCTCGGCATCCTTAGCCGGCAAAAAAACTCTTTCGGCTACCCAATCCAGATTTTGATTTATAACATGATACAGGTAGTTCAATTCGGAATTGGATACTCCGAAATCATATATAGCCGGATAAGCCAAAGCCAGACTGCATTTCCCTTCACCCGCTTTTTTAATCACACCCCACTCATTCCCGATATACCTCCCGGGCTTAATCACAAAGGGCTGGAAATCCTTCTCGATTTTGTTTTTGAAATCCACAGTCATACTTTAGGTAGGATAAATTTAAAGACCTGAATTGTCAAATCCTCTCCAAATAAAAATCCCCCTTAGCTAAGCAGGGGGGAGATTTATTCAGCCGAGCTGACTCAAATTATTATTTGTATATCTGGGAGTGGTTACATTTACAGACCTGCACCAAACCCTGTCTGAATCTCCAGGAATCCACCGATGTTTTTTCGGACTTGATATACATTATGGGCTGTTTGGGTCCCTGGCATTTGGGACAGATAACCACGTTTTTGGTTTTCTTGACCTTGTCGGCAAAAGACTGTTTTTTAGCCATACTTTCTCCTTGATTTACTGCCTAATTATACGTCTGAAAGCCCATAAAGTCAACTGAATTCTCAATTGACTTTAAGAAGAAATCAAAAAATATAGAGCAACAAGCTATAGTAAAGTAAGTCAACAAAGCGGGGGATTGGGAGCTGGTCCAGCTTTGAAAACATAATTTACCAAATGGATTACATCTGGTAAGTTTATAATACCATCATTAGTAGCATCCCCATTGCAGACTGTCAAAGGTGCTGGGCCATTGTTAAAAATATAAGCGGTTAAGTAAACTATATCCGGTAGCAGGATTTTGGTATCAAAATTAGCATCTCCTCTTTTGATATAAAGGCCGTGGGAGTTGCAAATATCGGCAAAATGTCCAATGATGGGATAACCGCGAGCTCCCCAGCCTCTGATGAATTCAAAAAAATCCCAGACATTGTTATGTCCGGGATCAGCGGGGGCGGGGTCGTAGTTCCGGAAGACGTTCCAGATGGCTGTTATACCCCGCCAAGAATCATTTTGGTTATGGTCGTTGTTGTGGCCATATAAGTTTGGTCCTATAAAATAATTATCATCGTTTGATAAATCGAAAATATCCCAGAGGGTTTCGGTAACAGAACCTTCGACATCGTAGGCAAAATATACAGGTTGGGTCTCTGAAGGGACTAATTGTTCTTTGTCATCAAAATCTAAAGAATCAATATAAGGAACGTCAGGCTCTGGTCTTTCTAAGTCAATTTTTATAATTAAGACGTTATTGTTATTTCTATCCTCTAAGGTCGGCACACCCCAGACAGCTGCTTGAAAGAAATGAGCCCAGCCTTCAAAGTAAGCCAGTCGGCCATCTATCTGGTTTGGTTGAGAGGGAGGAGCATGATAGACATGTGGACCAAACGTGCCATCTGCTCTTTCTGCAAACTCATCCATTATAAAGTGACCGTATTCGTGCAATACAACTTCACGGTCCCATTCATCTCTCCCGGAACCTAGCGGGGCTACTAATCTACCCTGTATTATGATTCCCGCTTTACCTCCTATAGTAAATCCGCCATAACTTGTAATAACGGAAGCATCAACGGGGTCCCAATAGACATGTACTAATGAAGGGGCACTATCTACATTTACTGCATAAGCATAATTATACCCCGTTAATATGTTGTTTGCCAATCTAAATGCCCCTGCGATGTCAGGGTTGGTAATAGTGGTCAGGACATCCGGGACTTGAGTATCGCCAGTTAAACTGTCCGGGGTAACCGTCCAGACATGAAAGTTTCTAGGGTCCCCCCCGTCCAAATGTCCGTCAGTCTTAAAAATTAGTCCTACTGCCTTTATTCCTGCTCCATTAAAGCTACGAAATTCAAGCTTGACTTTGGGGAAACCAGTAATTAAGATAAATCCTCCGGTGTCATCGGTAACATCAGGGTAATCCAAAACCCAGGTGGTATCAAAAATGCCCCTGTGATAAAGAAGTACTTGGCAATTCTTAACAGGTTCAATAATTCCAAGATTGTTCACATATCTAAATCTGCCGGTTATAAAAAAGCCGTCGGACCTTTCTGACCTTTCAGGTTTGATAGTCTCTTTGGATTTTTCTTGTTCGATTTTTTTCAGGGTATCCACTTTCAAAGGGGCTAAGCCATCGATGTCGACAGGAACAGGACTGTAAGAGGGACCGCTCCTCCATTTTACACCATCAATTATCTGCCAGGCTGTGTCGGGTGCAGGTATTTCACCACGAACATCGACCACAGTGCTGATGTCATTGTGGTAAAAGAAGGTCTTCTTGGGGAACTTGCCCCGCATTCCCATCTTCTTAAACTCTGGAATTTGCTCAATTTTTTTGTCGTACTCCTCTTCCATTTTTCTTAGTTCCTCATCGGTATAAATTTTAGCTAAAGACGCATCGACACCCCCTCCTAATACGAACTTCCCTCCGTAAGATGGTCTTACGACCACAGTGATGTTATATTCTTTACCTTTTTCAAGAAAACCTGACCAACTGGGCAAACCGGAAACCAGAACTAAGCCGGAATCTATATATATTTGAGCCTCATCCGGATGCTTGGTCTTGCGTGGCACATCCTGCAGTGGCTTAAACTTGAATGTAACTGTATTCTCTTTCCCCACCTCCCAGTTGCCATCCTGAACAATTGCTGTCTCCATATTTAGGGATCGTTTTTGAGGTTTTGTGGCAATAGCAGAGGAGAAACAGAAAATTCCAATTATCACTGCCTCTATAAAAATTCTTACTGACATAACTCACCTCCCTTGATTTAATTACGTTTGCTCCACTCTAAGTAAGAGCGAATTTCTGTTTTTGTCAAGTGAATTCATCTTGAGACGCCAAATCTTTTCTTTTTTCACTTGACAACTAATAATAAATACGTATATATTTTGAAACAAAGGGGTGCCCCGCTGAAAAGCGGGGCTGAGATCAAACCCTTGGAACCTGATCTGGATAATGCCAGCGTAGGGAAAAAAGTTGCGATGCAACCGCACATCCAGCTCAGGAGTGTGGTTTTTAGTTTATTTGGAAAATTTAACTCAAAGGAGGTCTTAAATGACTAAATTCAGTGCCGTAGGAGAAAGCCAGGTCACCAAAGCCATAGTGGACCATTTCTACGCCCAGCTTTCCAACTTCATCAAGTCGGATGTTATCGTGGTTGGAGCCGGACCCAGCGGACTGGTAGCCGGAATGGATCTGGCTAAAAAGGGACACAAGGTTCTACTGGTGGAAAATAACAACTACATCGGGGGAGGTTTCTGGATTGGCGGCTATTTAATGAATGGTGTCACGGTGAGAGAACCAGCCAATCAGGTCTGGGATGAAATCGGTGTACCGTATAAAGAAGTCGAGCCGGGATTATTTTTGGCTGACGGTCCCCATGCCTGTTCTAAGCTGATTGCGGCTGCCTGTGATGCCGGAGTCAAGATTCAGAATATGACCAGAGTGGAAGATGTGATTTTAAGAGAGAACAACCGCGTAGCGGGTGCAGTGATTAACTGGTCGCCGGTAGCGGCTTTGCCCCGTCAGATTACCTGTGTTGACCCGATTGCCATTGAATCAAAATTAGTGATTGATGCCACCGGACATGATGCGGTAGTTGCCAGGGCCTTAGCGGACAGAGAAGTTCTGCAGATGAAGAAGGTCTGCGGCTCTATGTGGGTGGAAAAATCAGAAGACACTCTGGTGGAGAAAACCGGTGAAGTTCATCCCGGTTTAATTCTTTCCGGAATGTCGGTCTGTACTTTCTACGGAATTCCACGAATGGGTCCGACCTTCGGTGGCATGCTTCTATCTGGAAGAAAAGCAGCTCAAATTGCCGACCAGATTATTCGGGAAAGATTTGCAGGCAAAGACAAAAAAGCCGAAAAAGTTCTGGTAGAAGCCTAGCTGAGAAGTTTTTTGAACAAGGGAAGGCAGAGGTTGGGTTAATTCGACTGACCCCTCCCTTCCCTCCCCTTAAAGGGGAGGATAATGTGGTGGGAGTGCGATGAATCGCACCGCTACAAATTCCAAAGCAGTGGGCAGACCAGTGGCCTCTGCCACTGGTCTAAGCTTAATTAGAAATCCTAAGAAAAGCAAATTAGCAAACCTGAAAGGGGTAAAATGGCTTACTATGTAACCCGAGAAAATCTGAGAGAAAAAATTTCTGAATGGAAAAGGATTATCCAACCCTATAATACCCACCAAATGAAACTTGAGCCTAAAAATTCTGCCCTTTTGGTAATTGACATGCAGAAATTCTTTTTAAACCCCGAGAGTCTGACTTTCACCGAAGGTGGCTTAGCCATAGTAGAAAATATTAGGGATTTAATACGGGCTTACCGGAGCCACAGCTTGCCTGTCATCTATACCTGTCATGTCCATAAATCAGCCCAGATGGATGGGGGGATGATGTCCTGGTGGTGGAAGGGAATCTGTCTGGAAGGAACAGAAGAATCCAAAATCTTCGAGGAGATTAAACCCCTGCCAGAGGAAAAAATTGTTTTCAAACACAGATATAGTGCCTTTTACAATACAGACTTGGAAATCGTCTTGCGCTGCCTGGGTGTCAAAGATTTGGTGATTACCGGAATTATGACCAATATGTGCTGCGATTCAACCGCTCGGGATGCATATTATCGGGATTACCGGGTCTTTTTCCTTTTGGATGCCACCGGCAGTGTCAATGAGGATTTACATGTAGCGACTTTGAAAAATACAGCTTTTGGTTTTGCCTATGTGACCGACACCGAAGAGATTTTGGCTGCGGTCCACAAAAATAAAGCTGAAAAAGTTAAAAAAGAGAGCGTGCTAAGATGAATAACGACTCATCAGATGTTAAAACATTCTTGAAAAGAAGTTTTAGCGGTAAAACTATCTCCCAGATGTATTATGCCAAAAGAAACCATATCACTGAGGAGATGAAATATGTAGCGGAAATTGAAAATGAAGACCCGGAAGTAATCAGACAGGAAATAGCTTTGGGTAAATTGATAATTCCCTCCAATATCAATCACACCAGCTTGAAGCCCATGGGGGTGGGAAAGAAAGTTTCCATCAAGATTAACGCCAACATCGGGAATTCGGCGGTCACTTCAGATATAGACAACGAGCTGCATAAACTGAACCTGGCCGTCAAATTCGGAGCCGATACGGTGATGGATTTATCCACCGGAGGAGATTTGAATAAAATCCGGGAAGCCATAATCAAAGCCAGCCCGGTCCCGGTCGGGACAGTTCCGATTTATCAGGTGGTGACCGAAGTCAAAAAAATCGAAGATATCACCCCTGAACTTCTGCTCGATATAATTGAACTCCAGGCCAAACAGGGTGTGGATTATATGACGGTTCACTGCGGAGTTTTATATGAATATCTCCCCTTGGTGAAAAATAGAATTACCGGAATTGTCTCCCGCGGCGGCTCTATTTTAGCCCTGTGGATGACCAAGCACAAAAAGCAAAATCCCCTGTATGAGCATTACGATAAAATTTTGGAGATTGCCAGGAAGTATGACGTGACTTTGAGCTTAGGGGATGGTTTAAGACCAGGCTGTCTGGCAGACGCATCTGATGAAGCCCAGTTTGCCGAGCTGGAAACCTTGGGAGAGCTGACCCAAAGGGCTTGGGAAAAAGATGTGCAGGTAATGATTGAAGGACCCGGGCATCTTCCCTTAGACCAGATCGAGATGAATGTCAAAAAAGAGCAAGAGATTTGCAAAGAAGCCCCTTTTTATGTTTTGGGACCTCTGGTCACAGATATTGCCCCTGGATATGACCATATCACCTCAGCTATCGGGGCTACCATGGCTGGTTTTCACGGAGCCAGCTTACTCTGTTATGTTACCCCTAAGGAGCATTTGGGCCTGCCGGAATTGGAAGATGTTAGACAAGGGGTGATCGCTTACAGGATAGCCGCTCATGCGGCGGATGTGGCTCGGGGATACAAAAATTCAAGAGACCGAGATGATAAACTTTCCAAAGCCCGTTTTGAATTTGACTGGGACAGACAGTTTGAGCTATCGTTAGACCCGGAGACCGCCCGCAGAATGCATGATGAAACACTCCCTCATCAGGCTCATAAACAGGCGGAGTTCTGCTCCATGTGCGGACCCAAATTCTGCTCCATGCATATCACCCGGGAGATGAATAGATTTCTGGAAAAGCAGGAACAGGATGAGCTGGCTTCCAAGTTGGAATTTGGGACTAAGTGAAGATTTTTTAACTAATTAAATTTAAACTCCTGCGATTATCCGTATTGCAGGAGTTTTTTTTACTACTTCTTTGTTAAAAATTTCACAAGAACTGTCCAATTTCAGGTCGGGCTGTATAAAATTTCAAAAAAAATCTTAAATTTCACTTGACTTTTTCCGTTCAAGGTAATAGATTATAGGTGGATAATTGTAGAAAATTCCTGCTTAGGAACAAAAGCCGTTTTTGAATCTAAGGCAGGTATAAGTTCGAAACCTAAAGCCTTAGGGAGGGAGTATGAGAGTAAAATTTAGTAAAGTGAGCCTGATGGCTTTATTGCTGCTGTTGTTCTCCTTTAGCATCTCATTATCCGGGGACCCGCGCCTATATAGAAGTAGCAGTAAAAGTACTGGGCATACCTGGGATGAGAAAGCTGAAGGTGGAAGCATCATTTTCAAGAGCCATTCCCGCGACTATATGGATGGGTATTATATCATATTTACCAATCCATATAACTGGGTTATCCTGGATTTTAGCAAGATGGTAAAGAAAAACGGCAGCACCAAAGCCGGTGAAACCCTTAAATAATAAGGCTCAGTAAAAATTTAAAAAATGGGTAAAGATTTTGTTACCGGCTTACAAGCTAAGCTGGATTATATAGAGGTATTAGTCAGAGAACAAAAGTTCTCTCAAGCTCTGGCTGAAGTCAAAGAGCAAGAGACCTTGAAAGTCAGTTTCTCCTCTCAGCAAGAGAAAGGGAGATTTCTGTATCTTTCCGCTCTGACTTTGTATAATCTGGGCCGCTATCCGGAAGCCCTCTTTGAAGCCAAAGCTGCCTATGACATTTTCCGTTTTTCTTCGGACAATAAGTCCATCGGCGAAGTTCAGCATCTCTTGGGCTCTGTCTATCAGGCCCAGGGTGACTTCCCTAAGGCGGAGACTGAACTGCGCGATGCTATTGCAGCTTACCGCAGAATCGATGACCACCTGGGGATGGCCAATTGTCTGAATAAATTAGCCAACCTATATTTTGTGAAGTCCGATTATCCGCAGACCATCAATTATTTGAAAAAAGCTCTGGTAGCCACCCAGCCTTCCGGAGATTTAAAAATGAAATCCAGAATCCTGGGAAATCTGGGCCGAACTTATACTCTCCTGGGAGAGATTAGCAGAGCCGAGGATAATTTAAAATTAAATCTGGAAGCCAATCTTAAATTTAATGACGAAATCAACACCTCCAAGGCCTATCTGGCTTTGGGTTATGCCGCATTACAAAAAAGAGATTTGGATTCAGCCCGAACTTATTTTGAAAAAGCTTTGAAATTAATTGAAAAGAATAATTTACCCCGCGAATTAGCCATTTACCATGAATATTCCGGGGAACTGGCTTTCGTCAAAGGAGAATATCTAGAAGCCGAAGTTCATTATCAGAAAGTTTTGGAAATAGCGGAAAAAATTTCTCCTCAGGGGGATTTATTCAATCAGGGGCAACGGCTTTTGGCAGAACTGAAGCTGGCTCAGGGGGAATATACCAAAGCCCTGAAAGCCGCCTCCAGTTCTTTGGAAGTTTCCTTACAGTTAGAAGACCAGTTGGAGCAGGGAGCTGTCTACCGGATCAAAGCTCAGATTTATGATGCTCTGCGAGAGGAAGACAAAGCCCAGAAGTTTTTATCCAGAGCCCTGGAAACTTTTAAAGGAATTAAAAACAACTTTGAGCTGGGAAAGACCTATCTGGCAGCCGGAGAATTGAAGTGCATCGACAACTTCGCCCAGCTGAAATTCTTGAGCAAAGCCGAGGATTTATTCGGGGAGCTGAAATTAAATTACTTCTTGGGGACCACCTATCTGAAATTGGCCACCCATCTGTATCAACAGCAGGAAGAGAGCAAAGCCCTGCTTTTCTTACAGGAAGCGGAGAAAATCTTCAAGGAAAATGGTTATGAAACTGATTTGAAGGCCTGCTTATTCCTGAAAAATCAGATCGAAAGAAAAATCTCGCAGGACAAGAACAAGAAAGCCATTCAGACCTACACCTTTGAAAATATCGTTACCAAAAACCACAGGATTAAAGAGATACTTGACATCGTCAAGCAGTTCAAGGATACTGATTTGTCCATTCTGATTGAAGGAGAGACTGGAGTCGGCAAGGACCTTCTGGCCCAGACCATTCATTTCCAGAGCAAACGAGCCAGCCAGAGATTTATAGCGGTCAACTGCGCTGCTATTCCGGAGACTCTTTTGGAGAACCAGCTTTTTGGTTACCAGAAAGGGGCTTATACCGGCGCGGACAAGGACAAGCCCGGCTTGATTGAATTGGCCGATGGCGGAACTTTTTATCTGGATGAGATTGCCGAAGCGCCTGTATCGATTCAGGTCAAACTGTTGAGAGTTCTGGAGACCAAAGAGGTTTATCGCCTGGGGGATAATGAGGGGAAAAAGGTTGATGTCAGATTTATCGCTTCTACTAATAGAGAAATCGGCAAAGCCATTGCTGACGGAAAATTCAGAGAAGATTTATATTACCGGTTGTGCGGTTTGAATCTGAAACTGCCTCCTTTGAGGGACAGAAAAGAAGATATCCCGCACCTGATCGGGTATTTCCTGGAGGAAGCCGGTTTAGACCTGTCTTTTCTGGAGAACAAGGATATTTATCAGGGATTTCTGGAATATGATTGGCCCGGAAATATCCGGGAGCTGGAAAATGAGATTAAAAAGACTCTGGTTTTGATTGATTGGAAAGACGACAAGGTTTTCAATATTCTGCAGGAGAAGTTAAAAAGCTTGACCAAGAGACATTCCAAGGCGACTTCACTGGCGGAGAAAGTTGAAGAGTTTGAGAAGAATTTGATTTTGGAAGCTCTGCGAGCCACCGGCGGAGTCAAGTCCCGCGCCGCCCGTTTATTGAATATCCCCGAATCTACTTTGAGGCATAAAGTCGAGGCCTACCATTTAGAGCAAGAGTAAAAGTTGTAACTTGGGGGCAGTAGTTTTATGCTATTTACTTTTTTTTTGATATTATTTTCTTCAGTAGTTTTCTACACAAGTACATTGGCCTTTACCCCGGGTGACGCCAATAATGATGGTGATGTTAATTTAGCTGACATAATCCACGTCGTCAACATCGTCTTCGGAGAGGCACTTTATCCTCCGGAAGGGGAACAAGCCGACCCAAACGCAGATTGTAAAATCAACATAGTGGACATCGTTTACATGGTTAATTATATCTTTAAGGGAGGTACACCCCCGGATTGGATAACCTGTTTTGAAAATCCGGTTCCAGTTGGTGAGCCCATAGAAACTCCTGCTTTTGAAGAAAGTTTCTTCATAACTTTCGATGGCAAAAGGGCTTATTTTTCCTCCAATGGGCATCCCAATTATGGAGGCACCGATTTGTTTTATTCCGATTGGGATTCGGTCAGCAGAACCTGGTCTATACCCGTAAATCTTGGTTCTCATATAAATTCCGGTTCGAACGATATAGAGCCTTCGGTTTCCTCGGATGGCAAGAAATTATTTTTTCAAGCCTTTGGCAGAGCCGGGGGATTAGGGGGTTGGGATGTTTGGTATTGTGAGTGGGACAGTGTTGCTGAGCAATGGGAAGTGCCAATAAACCCTGGTCCTAATATTAACAGCGGACAAGGTGAGGGATATCCCTTTATTACTGCTGATGGACAAGAGCTGTATTTCGCTGGACCGGGTGGTCTTTATGTTTCTTACTGGACTGGAAGTGAGTGGGGCCCCAGAGCTTTCCTTGATTACCCCAGCATTAACTACTGGGGCGTTGAGGCTGGACCTTCCCTCACAGCCGACAAAAAATGGTTTTATTTCGATGGTTACCCGAC
>Ga0154874_170_pt1 | contig 17341 bp, 15 predicted proteins | sample Rifle2008BG19ft_FD_105846 | JGI IMG/M metagenome (GOLD analysis project Ga0154874, IMG submission 105846) | candidate division Zixibacteria bacterium RBG_19FT_COMBO_42_43
AAAGTTGGGTCTTGAACCACCAAAAAATCCGGAGTCTTGATCTGGCTGCGGTCTCGTATAGGAGCGTTCGAAATTCTCACGAAAGACTGCACCGGTGCCCCCATCCTTTCAGATCCAAAAAAGGGGAAAGCGCACACATATTTTCCATCTTCAAAAGCAGCCAGGGCTAAAAGCTCGGCTGCGGTCACCACCCCCTGTCCTCCTCGACCATGAATCCGAATCTCTTTTACAAATCCATTCTGCCTACCATTCCCCAAGGTGATTTTGGAAGCCAGAAGCTTCTGAATGCTCTCTACCAATTCTTCCCGGTTGACCGGCTTTTCTAAGAACAGAAAATTTTCGGACCGGGGCAGTTTTTGGAATTTTAAAAAATTGGTTAAAGAAGGTGACAGAAAAATCACTGGGGGTAAATTCTCTGGCAACTGCTGTACCAAATCCCAGAACCAACTTTCTTTCTGGCTTAAGTCAACGATAAGAATTTCAAAAGCAGTTTTATTCATCAACTCTAAAGCCTCTTGGGGGGAGTTACTGGTTTGGACCAGGAATCCTTCCTTAAGTAAGATCTTGGATAAAGCCACTCCAAAACCCCAATCTTCATTTAATATTAAAACTCTTTTGCAGTTGTTCATTTTCTTTGCCTGTAATTATGTAAAACGCAAAGTCTATGCCAGGTAGGTTTTCGGAGGCATTTTTTAAGTGTCTGTAATATCAAAGTTGACAATAGGTTAGAATGGGTCAAAAAAACTCTTACTTCAGATTGGTGGGAAAAAACCAGTAATTTGGAAAATTTGTCAAAAAGAAAAAAGAGCGGAAATTGATGCGGAAAAACTGTCAGGTCTGTTTGGAGCAAATCAAGTGAGAAATCTTCAGTCGTGGTCTGCTACTAAGTTTTATTGACAAACCGGACTTGTGCCACCTCAATCTTGGTTAATCTGAAGTTTTATCTGAATAAAAGTGGATTATATTAAATACCAAGAGAGATTTTCTATGGCTGAGAAAATAGAAATAAAAACTATACCATGAGGTGAAAAGCTTACTCACCCTCAGATTGACTGCCAGACTTACCCACCTTTCGATAAATGGTTCTGGAAGTTATTCCTAAGATTTTAGCCGCTAAGGTCTTATCTCCTTTAGTAGTCCTTAAAGTCTCCTGAATCACTTTATTCTTCACCTCTTCCATAGGCATTCCGATTGGAATTGTAATGGATTCTGCAATTTTCCCGGCTTTGTTGATATGAGGTGGTAAATCTTCTGGTAGAATAATTTTTTTACGGGCTAAAACCACGGCCCTTTCCATAGTATTTTCTAATTCCCTGACATTGCCCGGCCAATGATAACCTAATAATAGGTCCAAAGCTGTCTGTGAAATCCCCTGGATATTTTTTTTATTCTTCAGAGTATACATTTTCAAAAAATGATAAGCCAAAAGAGGAATATCTTCGGTCCTTTCCCGCAAAGGGGGCAAAGTGACGGTGATGACGTTCAATCTATAATATAAATCCTCTCTAAATTTTTTTTCCTCCACCGCTTTGGCCAAATCTGTGTTAGTAGCAGCGATTAATCTGACATCCACGGCTAAGGTTTTAGTTCCCCCTAATCTTTCAAAAGTCCCATCCTGTAAAATCCTTAATAATTTGACCTGAATCGCGGGTGGAATTTCACCCACTTCATCCAAAAATAAAGTCCCTCCATCAGCCATCTCAAAACGTCCTAATTTACGCGCTGCCGCTCCGGTAAAAGCCCCTTTTTCATAGCCAAAAAGTTCCGCCTCCAGCAAAGTCTCAGGGATGGCGGCACAGCTTAAAGTCACAAAAGGTTTTTCTTTCCTATCACTGGCTCGGTGGATGGTCTCAGCAATTACTCCTTTTCCGGTTCCACTTTCTCCTAAGATTAAAACTGTAGCTGTAGAGGGGGCAATCTGCTCTACCAAAGTCAACACCTTCCGCATGGCTGGACTGGTGCCTATTATATTGAGAAGTTTTTGTCCGGTAGATTCTAACTGTTGTTTTAAATAACGGTTCTCTAATAAAAGAGTCTGATGTTCCAGACCCTTAGAAAGAGATTTTTCTAATTCAAATCTTTTAAAGGGCTTTAAAATAAAATCAGAAGCTCCTTCTTTCATGGATTCTACAGCTTTTTCTATGGTTCCATAAGCAGTCATCATAACAACGGCCACATCCGGCTGTAACAGCTTGAGGGCCTTAAGCAGCTCCAGACCATCCATTTCCGGCATCTTTAGATCCGTCAAAACTAAATTTACAAATTCTTTTCTGCAAACACTTAAGGCCTCTTCACCGGATTCGGCTTCTAAAACTCGGTAACCTTCTTTAGAGAGCACTTTATTCAAAGATTCTCGGACGCTTTTTTCATCATCTACCACTAAAATCGTTTTTTGTCCAAAGAAATTTTCCATTTTTTATTTTCTGTAGCTAATAATATTTTATTTTAAAGGGAAAAACAGGGTAAAGGCTGTGCCTTGATTTTTTTGGCTTTCACAGGTGATACTACCACCTAATTCATTCATTACTTGTCGAATAAAAGATAGCCCCAAACCAGTTCCGGTATCTTTAGTGGTATAAAAGGGATCAAAGATTTTGTCTAAATCTTCTTTTTCTATACCCACTCCTGTATCAGCTATTTTAATTTCCATAATTGAATTTTTAGCAATCGCTTGGATTTGGATTTTTCCCCCGGCTAACATAGCCTCTTCGGAATTGCGAATCAAGTTAATGAAAACTTGCATAAGTTGATTGCGGTCGACTTCTATGGAAGGTAAATCAGGCGCTACTTCCGCATTCAACTGAATTCCTTTGCGGTCTAATTCCGGGCCTAAAAGGGGAGTCAAACGAGAAAGAAGCTCTTTGACACTTACCGGCTCTATATTCGGCTTAGGCAGCCGGGCAAACTGCAGATAATCTTCAGTTAAATGAATCAATCTTTCCAGTTCTACTGAAATTGACTTTAAAAGCTGCCGGGCTTCGGAAGTATCCCTGTCGCTAAAGTTGTTTATTTCATCTTCTAAAAGCTCTAAATTGAGAGACAGAGCTGAAAGTGGATTCTTAATTTCATGGGCCACTTTAGCTGACATACTTCCTACTGCTGCTAATCTTTCCCACTTTAAAAGTTGCTGTTCTAACTTATTCCTTTCAGTGACATCTCTGCCAAAGGAACGAGCTTTCAAAAACTGCCCCGAGGAATTGTATAAAGCGGTGGAGCTTATTTCCAGCTGCAGTTCCTTCCCTTCTTTGGAAACAAAGACCGCTTCTAATTCACCAAAGCCGGTCTCAATTACATCTTGAATATGTCTTATGCCACGAGGTTTATAAAAATCTGGCATCAAATCTTCCAGCCCTTTGATTTTGAATTCTTCCAAAGTATAGCCCAATTTGGCAAGGCCGGTCCGATTCATAGACAAAAACTGCCGCTGTTGATTCATCGAAAAAATCATTTCCGGTGAGTTTTCCACTAAATCAGAATAGCCCACCTCTAATTCTCTGAGCTGACTGGTTCTTTCTGATAAAAGTTTGGCTAACTGCTCATTCTGGCTTTTAATTACTTCCAAAGCTTTTCCCATATAAGCTTCCATGGCCACCTGCATATCCAAAAGTAAAAGCTTACTTAAGGCTATAATGGCTTTTTTGATTCGGCTAGGACTGTTCTTATAAGCCGAGACTATTTGGGAAAATAAATTCTGGTAATATAAGCCATAAGCCCCTAAATACCATTGGGGGGAAAGCCCTATTTTCTCGTGGGCTAAGCCGATTTTCAAGCGCTGCTCAAAATAATCTCTTGAATATTTTCCTTGAAATAAGGAAAGAAAATATTGGGTTTGAGTCTTTTTAAGTCGCTCCAGGGAACCTGATTGATCCAAAAGCTTTTTGGTCTCTTGAAAATGCAACAGATGTTTATAAAAATCCTCTACAAATTTGGTTACGTCTGGAGCTAATATTTTTTTTAGCCGAGCCAAAAGTTTTTCTTCTTCTTTGGAAAACTGTACATATCGCTTTAGCTTCTGGACTTGTAAGTTGTAGGAATTGTTTTTCAGGTTTCCTTCCATATTTTATACCAACATTTTTTCTTATTCAAATCCCTTATAATATAGACTGAAATCTAAATATCGTCAAGGACTGCAAAGTTGCTCAAGAAAAGTGACAAATGAGCAGTATCTAATTAACTTTCTTCATCAGAATAATGAACTTTTTAGGCATACCGTCTTTTCCTAACGGATTTTTTTAAACTTTATAAATAAGAAATCACTTAAGCAAGCTTAAGAAAATTCACTGAAGTCAAGTTCGAATTCGACCTAAACAGATTAAATCTGAAGCTGAGATTGACAAAGAATATAAAGTTGATTATTTCATTTTGTAATTGAGAATTTTTATATAATTGACGTTAAACTCTTAAAAAGAGGAATAAATCATGGCGACACCATTCGTAAAGTGGAATATTACAAAACCACTGTTCCGGATAGAGCTGGAGAGGGAGCCAAAGTCTTAGGTCCTCTCTGGGAAGCAGGGGTCAATCTACCTGCTTTTAATTTGACTCTATTTGTGGGGACAGTTTACAGTCGTTTCCACTATGCTTCGGATGTGGTGGCTGGATTAGCGGTAGGTGCTTTGGCTGTGTGGGTAACGGACAAAATGGATAAGAATAAATTTTGATTGGTTAATACAGAATTTTATTTTCAAAGACTCGGGGTAATTGGCTTAAACCCTAGTTCTTCTGACAATTTTTCAAGATTATATCCTTCTTTTCTTACCCTGAGGTTGAAATAAAGCAGGATACCTGCGATAACGAATAGTGGGCCTGCCAAAACTGCTCCGATGTACTTTCCTACAAAGGGCACAAAGTGAAAACCTATATAAATGGGAGCCGATATCAATAGAAACACCAACATAATTCCAACTATTCTCCACCAATGGTCCTCGACTAACCACGAACTTCTTTTGAGAGACTTCTTTGGACCAAGATGTTCAAGAGTGCAGGTCTGAACAGCAAATCCCCAACTTACCAAAAAATAAATTGAGAAAGGAATGCCAAATATAGTTATGAAGAGAAAGGTCACCCCCAGAATATATAGTATTGCAGCTCCAGCAAGTGAACCAAATCTCCGCAAGGCAAATTGAAAGGATTGGCCGATTTCCGCATCTTTTCCCAAACAGTAACAGGATACCATCCAAGTTACGAGGGCTCCTTTGATAAAGGTTAAAATCATTCCTAATATTGAATATATAAACATTGAAGGAAGTTGTTTTAGAATCCAAAAACGTGGAAGCTCCTGGCTCGTCTCCGGATCGCTTAATGGAATTTTAGGAAGCAAGTAGAAAGATAGAATTTCATCAAAAACTCCCAAAATGGCCATAATCATAATCAGCTTTATGAAAAGCTTTTTATAAATTCGGAAAGTTTCTGTGAATATGTCTTCGAAATTTCTTGGTCCGAGCGGTATTGACACTTTAATCCTTTAAAATCAAGCGGGGACGACGAGACTTCCCGAATTTTTAAATCGGGACAACTTCCGCCGTGATTTTGGCAATTATCTTTTCAATGCAAATCCGACTTTTCTTTTTTTTCTCTTCTTATAGCTTCGTTCCTAGACTCAAACATTTCCCTATATTTTAAGGACCAAGGCCCCTTATTTTTTGTAGATTTATTCCAACCTAAATTATGTCTTTCAATCCAAAGACCAAGCCGGGAGCAAGAGCCAACATAATAAGTACCTGTTTTCTGACTCTGAATTATATAAACATAAAACATTAATACGTTTTTTGGCTTTTTAAAAGCGGGGACGACGAGACTCGAACTCGCAACTTCCGCCGTGACAGGGCGAAAAAACGAAAAAAGAAAAACAAGAAATAACAACAGCTTACGATTTTTCTCTCGCCTAAGTTTTTATACTATAACTAAATACATTAATATAATCCAAACTAGATTGAACTAAACCGAAAATCATGCTTTGGTTTGTTTTGACTTAGAGGTGGCACAAATTTGGCACAAACATTTTTATTAATCTTTACAAAATGTAACTCTCCCTTTCTCTTTCTAAGTATTCGTCTTAACTTATATCTCATAAACCCTCTTTTTATATCACTCTATAACTTTTAATTTAACTTTTCTTTCAAAATAGCTACCAACCATTCCTTTTTTGGCATTTCCTTTAATTGATTCCCCTTTTGTAAGCATTACTTGTAAATCCAATTCAGCATCTTGGGCAGCATCAGTAGGTCTAATTGTCATTGGAAGAACTGTGATTTTAGCACCCTCAAATCCTGTCAAGGTATCTCCCACAATCCTGCAAGATATAGGAAGATTTACGTCCCAACCAGGAGCGAACTTAGACAGAGAGCTACTGCCGATAGTTTTGGGATCGACATACAGCCAGGCGTTACGGTAAGGAGTCTGTTCCTTATCATCTTTTGAGCGACCTATTACAGTGAGGATGGTTTTAGCTTGATTTCTCTTGACTGGGATTAAAAAACTTCTGTCGGCTTGCATTAAAGATTGTCTTGTCTCCTTATCAATTATATCAATTATGGTCTTCTTATCATCTTTCCAAGGACCATTATTAGGGTGGCAAAACAGACAATTTTTTGACCTTCCCAGAATCCCTACCGCAGGTGGATAAGATAAAGCTTCTGGTGTATTTTCCAGTATCAAGGTTACCCAGGTCAGCGTAACTAAAATGATAGTTAGGATAAAAAAATTGGCTATTTTTATCTTCATTTCTTTTCCTCCTTTTTAGTAGCTATAACAAAACTTATTCTTTTTTTAAAAAATATGATTTAAATCATATTTTATCCTCTTACCTCTCTTATTTTTATTTCTAAGATGCTGAGGCAATTTCCGCTTGTCAAGAAAGAAAAAAAGGTGGCACTGATCTCTATATCCCTCTGTCTATTATTAAGTTGTCTGGTTTTTTATTCTCTGGCTCCCCGTGCTTCAACCAATCCCACCTCTGACAGCCAAACTGACCTAGAAAAAGCCAAGAAACTGTATCTTTTTTATTGTGCTGGTTGTCATGGTGAGAAGGGCGATGGATTAGGCAAGGCGGCTGAATTTCTTTATCCCAAACCCCGAGATTTTACCAAAGGTTTATTTAAAATTCGTACCACTCCATCTGGTTCACTGCCCACGGATGAGGATTTACTTGGGACCATTTCTCAAGGGATGTATGGCTCGGCCATGCCCAATTTTAATTTTCTGACCGTTGATGAAAAGAAAGCCTTAGTCCAATACCTCAAAACTTTTTCCGAAGCTTTCCAATACAGAGAACCAGAATCTTCAGTACCAGTGATAAATGAACCGCCAGCCACACCTAAAACTATTGAAGTAGGTAGAAAAATATATGAAATAATGGAATGCGGGAAATGTCATGGTGACAAAGGTAAAGGAGACGGACCTTCAGCGAGCACTCTAAAAGATGATTGGCAAATTCCCATTAAAGTAAGAGATTTCACCACTGGAATTTATAAAGGTGGCCCAACCAATAAAGATTTATATCTCCGTTTTACCACTGGAATGAATGGCACACCTATGCCAGCTTATGTGGGGGAGTTGATGACTGACCAAGAGAGATGGTATTTAGTGCAATATGTTCAATCCTTGAGAACTCAGACCCCTATAGTTTACACTCCTCCGGAGGAAGCTTTTATCAAATGTTCGAAAGTCAAAGAGGAAATTCCTCTAATCCCAGAGTCTAAAATCTGGAATAAAGCCTCTTTTTTTGAAATTCAAGTCTTCCCACTTTGGCAAACCGACCATCCTGTCACCGGAGTTAAGGTCAAGGCCATTCATAATAGCCAAGAGATTGCTTTCCTCTTAGAATGGGATGATCCCACTTGTGACACCAGTTTTTATAAAGTTCAGGAGTTTCGGGATGCTGTTGCTATTCAATTTTCTCTTACTTCAGAACCTGGTGCTTTAGCCATGGGAGACAAAGACCATCCGGTCAATATTTGGCATTGGAAAGCAGATTGGCAGTCAGATTTAAGTCGAAAATTTGTCTTAGAAAGATTTTATCCTAACCTGCATACAGATTTTTATTGGTTCCAAGACGACCCAAACCAACTTAAAACTTATTTAACTGGTCAAGGGGTTGGAAATCTCTTTTCACAAGTGGAGCGGTTTTCTTCAGTGGAAGACTTAAATGCTAAAGGGTTTGGAACATTGTCTCCACAGAGTTTGAAGGCTCAAAATGTTAAAGGAACTGGGACTTGGGTAAATGGAGTCTGGAAGGTGATCTTTATTAGAAGTTTAAACTCAAAAGATGGTGGTGACATAAAATTTTCAAAAGACAAAAGAATACCTTTTGCTTTTTCCATCTGGGATGGTTCTCAAAATGATCGAGATGGTCAAAAATATTTCTCCAGCTGGTATTACTTACAATTAGCTGATAAATAAAATAAGGAGGATTAGGTGACACTTTCACGCCGGAGATTTTTGAAGATTAGTAGTTTATCAGCAGCCGGAGCCTTAGTTGATCTACCGGAACTAAAATTTTTACAATTTTTGGAAACTGTAGAAAATCCTTTAGAATATTATCCTAACCGGGATTGGGAGAAAATTTACCGAGACCAATATCGTTATGATAGCAGTTTTACCTTTGTATGCACTCCTAATGACACCCACGCCTGCCGCTTAAGAGCTTATGTCAGAAATGGAATTGTTATCAGAGTGGAGCAAGCCTATGATGTTCAAAATTATACTGACTTGTATGGCAACAAAGCCTCGGTTATGTGGAGTCCACGAGGATGCAATAAAGGATATAATCTTCCCAGAAGAGTTTATGGTCCATATAGAGTTAAACACCCTATGGTCAGAAAGGGTTGGAAAGAATGGGCAGAAGCTGGATTTCCAGACCCTACTTTGCCAGAAAATCAGCAGAAATATTTCAGACGCGGGGAAGATAGTTGGGTAAAAGTCTCCTGGGATGAAGGGTTTGAATTGGTCGCTAAAGGATTGTTGCACACCATGGAAAAATACAGTGGAGAAAAAGGTGCAGAAATTTTAAGAAAACAAGGTTATCCAGAAGAGATGATTGAAGCTATGCACGGAAGCGGTGCCCAAACCATAAAAATCAGGGGAGCTATGCCACTTTTGGGAGCTACTAGAATCTTTGGGTTTTATCGATTTGCCAATATGCTTGGTCTATATGATGGAAAATTGGGTGCTCGAGGTTGGAGTAATTTCAGCTGGCATGGTGACTTACCACCAGGTCATCCGATGGTTACTGGAGTAAAATGTTCTGACCCTGAGTTAAACGATTTTAGGCACAGTAAGCTTTTAGTCTTTTTAGGCAAGAATATGGTGGAAAGCAAAATGGCGGATGCTCACTGGTGGATTGAAACAATAGAAAGAGGTGGAAAAGTGGTCAATATTTCTCCGGAATACAGTGCCACCTCATCCAAATCAGATTATTGGATTCCAATTCGGCCTGGAACTGACACGGCTTTACTTTTAGGAGTTACACAAATCATAATTCAAGAGAAGTTATATGACCAAGATTTTATTAAAAAGCATACCGACTTGCCACTTTTGATAAGAATGGATAATCTCAAGCTTTTAAGACCCACAGATATTATTAAAGGATACAAAAACCAGATCTTAACCGGTTATAGTGTGAAAGTTCAGAAAATTAAACCGGAATTAAGAGAAAAATGGGGAGATTTTGTAGTTTGGGATTTGAAAACTAAGAAGCCACAAACGGTAACTAGAGAAGATTTGGGAGAAAAAATTGAGAGAAAAGGCTTAAATCCAGCTTTAGAAGGAAACTACAAAATTAAGCTTGTAAATGGAAAAGAAATTGAAGTAAAAACTGTTTTTCAATTGTATAAAGAACTTTTAAGTGAATATGATTTAGAAACGGTCTCACAAATCACCGGCTCTCCTAAGAATTTAATTTATCAGTTAGCCCAAGACCTGGCTACAATTAAACCGGCTTCAATTCACACTGGAGAAGGGGTTAATCATTTCTTCCATTGCGACTTAGTCACCAGAGCAGTCTGGTTGCCGTTAGCTTTGACTGGAAATATAGGAAAACCGGGAGCTAACGTGGGTCACTGGGCTGGTAATTATAAAGGGGAAGTGTTCGATGGCTTGGGTGTATATTTAAACGAAGACCCTTTTAATCCCAATTTAGACCCCAGTGCTAAACTGGAAGATATTAAGCTCAAGAAATATTATAAAGGGGAAGAAGTCTGTTACTGGAACTACGAAGACCGTCCTCTGATTGTAAAGGGAAAGTGCTTCACTGGAAAAACTCATATGCCTACTCCCACCAAAGCCGAATGGGTCGGGAATGGAAATCTCTTAAACAATGCTAAATGGGCTCATAATATGATTGCCAATGTAGAAGGCAAAGTAGAAATGATTGTCTACAATGAAATCGAATGGACCGCCAGTTGTGAATATGCTGATGTAGTCTTCCCGGTGCACAGCTGGATGGAGTTAACTTTGCCGGATATGACCGCCTCCTGTTCTAATCCTTTTTTGCAAGTTTGGAAAGGGGGAATAAAGCCTATTTTTGATACCAAACAAGATAATGAGGTCTTAGCTGGTGTGGCAGCCAAGCTTTCTGAACTGACACATGACAACAGATACAAAGACTATTGGAAATTTGTCTTAGAAGGAAACAATGAAGTTTATTTGCAAAGAATCTTAGATGCTTGTTCCACCACCAAAGGTTATAAGATTGATGAGCTGCTCAAATCTGATCGAGGTTGGCTTATGAATTTCAGAACTTATCCTCGCATTCCGTTTTGGGAACAGATTCAAGAGAGCAAACCTTTTTACACCAAAACCGGACGAATGGAGTTCTATCGGGAAGAAGACGAATTTATAGATTATGGAGAGAATCTGATTGTTCACCGAGAGCCAGTGGAAGCCACACCTTATTTGCCCAATGTAATTTTAGGCACACATAAGGCTATCAGGCCTAATTCCTACGGTATTTCTCCTGAGTCAATCAACGCAGATGAAAGACAAGTCCGAAACCTAAAGATGTCCTGGAAACAGGTAAAACTCTCCAAAAATCCCTTATGGGAGAAAGGATTTAGATTTTACTGCTTAACACCTAAGTCTCGACATACGGTCCATTCCTCTTGGAGTGTTTTAGACTGGAATATGATTTGGCAATCCAATTTTGGTGATCCTTATCGGATGGATAATCGGACACCTGGAGTAGGTGAACATCAGATGCATATGAATCCCTTAGATGCTAAAGAATTAGGAATCAATGACGGAGATTATGCCTATGTAGATGCCAATCCCGAAGACCGACCCTACACTGGTTGGAAAGAAGAAGATCCATTTTATAAAGTTTCTCGTTTGATGGTAAGGGTAAAATACAACCCAGCTTATCCTCGGGGAATTACGATGATAAAACATGCCTCTTTTATTGCTACCCATAAATCGGTTAAAGCTCATGAATCCAGACCAGATAAAAGAGCAGTTTCGGAAGACACCGGTTACCAATCTAGTTTTCGCTATGGTTCTCAGCAGAGTATTACCAGAGGTTGGCTGCAACCAACCATGATGACTGATTCCTTAGTGCGCAAAAATTATATGGGACAAGAAATTGGAGAAGGATATGAAATTGATGTAAATGCCCCTAACACCTGTCCCAAAGAGACTTTAGTAAAGATAATTAAAGCTGAAGACGGTGGAATGGGAGGCAAGGGGAAATGGGAACCAGCCCGAACCGGATATACCCCGGCCGGAGAAAATAAAGATATGAAAAAATTTTTAGAGGGTGGATTTATCCTAAAAGTTTAGGAGGTCTAAATGGCACAAGTTTTTAACTGGCAGTTAGGAAGAGAAATGGAATATCCTTATGAAGCACATCGACCGAAGAGGCAGTTCGCAGCAGTCTTTAACCTAAATAGATGCATTGCTTGTCAGACCTGTACCTTTGCTTGCAAATCTACCTGGACCTTTTCTCCGGGACAAGAAGCGATGTGGTGGAATAATGTCGAAACAAAACCATTTGGGGGTTATCCACAGCACTGGGATGTCAAGATTTTGAGGCTTTTAGCTGAACAACCAGGATGGGATATCTCCCAAATTGAGGAAAATTCCCCCTATGGAATATATCTGGGGAAAACCATCTTTGAGATGGCTAAAGAAACCATTTCCGACAATGCCAAAAGAGCTCTGGGCTATTTACCAGAGGATAAAGAGTGGAGATTTCCTAATATATATGAAGATACTTCTACAGTTTCGGAGCATACTTCCGAAAGTCAAAATTTCGAACAAGGTACTCAACTACCCGAGCATTCCCCCTTCTTTTTTTACTTACCCAGGATTTGCAATCACTGCACCTATCCAGCTTGTTTAGCCGCTTGCCCCAGAAAAGCTATCTACAAAAGAGCGGAAGATGGAATTGTTTTGCTTGACCAAACCAGCTGCCGTGGCTATCGAAAATGCGTGGAGCAGTGTCCCTATAAGAAATCTATGTTTAATCCGGTAACTCGAATTTCAGAAAAATGTATTGGCTGTTATCCCAGAGTAGAAGAAGGAACTATTCCACGTTGTATGGCAGCCTGCATCGGTAAAATCAGATTGATGGGCTGGGTTGATGACCCCCAAAGTCCTATTCATTATTTGGTCAGAAAAGAGAAAGTGGCTTTACCTTTGTACCCCCAATTAGGTTTGGAACCCAACATTTACTACATTCCACCACGCTGGGTACCCAGAGGTTTTTTAAGCCAGATGTTTGGATCGGGGGTAGAGGACGCCATAAAGAAATATTCTAAACCTTCAGCGGAACTTTTGGCAGTTCTTCAACTTTTTGGTGTAACTCAAAACATCCTCTATTCTTATGACTTCGGCGACGATGAAGTGGTGGGTTTTGACGAGAAGAAAAAAGAAATCATTAGAGTTCCTTTAGAAGAAAAAGTACTAGTCAGACCGGAAAAGCATTTGAATACAACTTAATTCTTTAGCTATGGAAAATATTCCAACCAAGGTTAACGAATCTTTAACTCGAAGTAGGATTTATGCTCTTTTGGCAACGGGATTTTCTTACCCAGAATCCCACTTTTATCAACAACTAAAAAATAATAAATTTTTTGTGGAATTAGGTGAAAATTTAAAACTTTTGAATCTGGCTGTGCCACAATTCCAATCGGATTACATTTCAAGCCTTTCTTTAGGGAAACTGCAAGAAGAGTATGTACCACTTTTCAACCTCAATTCAGTTTGCCAACCCTATGAAACTGAATATACTTCTCCGCATGTCTTTTCAAAAACTCAAACTCTGGCTGATATTTCTGGCTTTTACCAAGCTTTTGGCTTGGAGATCAGCTCAGAGCAAAAAGAACGAGTGGATTTTATTGGCACCCAGTTAGAATTTATGGGGTATCTTTGTTTCAAAGCTACTCATGCTTTGGAAAATAAAAATGATTCAAATTATGATATTTGTTTTGAGGCCCAGAAGAAATTTTTGAAGGACCACCTGGGTAAGTGGGCTAAGTTTTTTGTCCAAAAACTATTGGCTCATACAGAAAATCTTTTTTACAAAACCTTAGCTCAGGTTTTGCTCTCCTTTTTAGATTATGAAATCCGATATCTTAACCTAATGGTAGAAGGGATAGCTCCTCCTTCCCTTTACTCCACTGACCCTTCTACCCAAGGGTCAAGCTGTAGGAACTGTTTCTAATTTAAGGGTAGTTTTACTCCTTCTTTAAGCTATATCCTACCTTCCTTTTATCTATATTTGCTTTTATAAATTAGTCTAATATATTTAAATTGAGGTAAAAAATGGATAAATGCTACTTATGTCAGGTCTCGTTATTTAAGTTTCTCCCACAAGATGACATACAACTTTTGGAACGAAGCGGTGTAGAAAAGAGGTTTTCCAAAGGACAAACTATTTTTTTTGAGGGGGATCCAGTCCATGAAATCTTTGTGGTAAAAGAAGGAAGGGTCAAAGTCCTAAAATATGGCTCCAACGGAAGAGTAACCACCATTCACGTTCTCAATCCCGGAGATATATTTTGTGAAGCAGCAATTCTGCAGCAAAAAATTTATCCCTGCAATGCCATAGCTGGTACAGCTACCACAGTAATATGTTTGAAAAAACAAAAATTTTTGCAATTGATAAAAAAACTTCCCCAATTTGCCCAAGAATTAATTAATCAACTTTCAGCCGAAGTCTGCCGCACTCATCTTATTGAGGCTATGGGCCAGGAGCCGGTAAATAAAAGAATAATCAATGTACTTTTATCCTTGTCCAAAACTTTTGGCCAAATCCTGCCCTTTACTCGGCAGGATATAGCCTTTATGGCTGGTACTACGGTTGAAACGTCAATTAGAGTTTTGAGCTCCTTAAAGAAAAAAGGCTTAATTGGCCCGGCTCGAGGCAAGATTTACCTCAATAGCCTGGAAAAGCTCCAAGACCAGCTGTAATTCTTGTTTTATATGATTTAAATCATATTCTACCCCTCCTACTTTACTTTATTTTTGGTTTAAAGTGAGGTGCTTTTTTGCAGCTGATTGATTTAACTTCAGAAATAAAATTTAATCCGGCTAAGTTGACAGAAAGGCAACTATTTAGTTCTTTAGGACTAAAAATAAACCTGTATTGCTTGGAAGAAGGACAGAAACTGGAAGTGAGCGATTCCCCACAACCCCTGATTTGGTACTGCGTAGGAGGAATAGGCCATTTTTATTATGATTCTCAGCGGATTTCTGCCACTTTTGGCACTCTTTTGATTTGTGAATGTAATAGTTATTGCTGTGCCAAAGGAAAAGATCATTTTGTAATTTTGGAGATTAGAGGAAAACAAGTTAAGCCTGAAAAGTGACAAGTTTTTTCGAAGATTGGACGAAAAAAAGTTTCAAAATCAATAGGAGGAAAAATGAAGCTTAAGATTTTTTTAGGGATTTTATCCCTACTTTTGGTAGGGCAGCCGGGGAATGCTAAATACGAATCCTATTCGGTCGAAGGGGGTGGCTCTATCTCCGGTAAAGTGACCTATGCCGGAAAAATAGCTAAACCCAAAAAGATTGTCCCTGCGGCCGATAAGACAGTCTGCGGTGCTCATGATGCCATATATTCTGAAGAGCTGGTAGTAGATACTTCTAAAGCTGTGAAAAATGTAGTAGTGACTATCACCAATATCACTCGCGGTCTGTCAACTCGTTCTATGCCCCAAGCGGTTTTGGATCAAAAAGGTTGTGTCTTCCGACCTCATGTGCTGGTGGTACCGATTGGCCAGGCTGTGACAGTCCGCAACAACGATGGAATTATCCATAATGTTCATACTCAGTCCATAAAAAATCCACCAGTAAATTTGGCTCAACCCGGATCTGTTAAAGAAATTTCCTTAAACCCTTTTAAGGTGCCGGAGCTGGTTAAAGTGTCATGCGATGTGCATGGCTGGATGTCTGCCTGGCTTTGGGTAACTGAACATCCTTATGTGGCGGTAACCAGTTCAGATGGCTCATTTCAAATTTTAGATATCCCTCCTGGAAAGTATAAGCTTGAATTTTGGCATGAAACCTTAGGTAAACTCTCCCAAGAGGTTGAGGTTAAAGGAGATAAAGATATGAAAGTAAATCTGGTTTTTCCTGCAAAATGAAGATTATATGACTTAAATCATATTCCGAAAAAAGCCAATAAGTTATGCTAAATTAGTGAAAATGAAAGGAGAATAAAATGCATTTAGGAGTTCAAGAATTACTTTTGATTTTCTTGACTATTCTTTTGCTCTTTGGAGCTAAAAAAATTCCAGATATAGCCAAAGGGCTGGGACAGGCTTTTAAAGAGTTCAAGAAAGCCAAACAGGATGTGAATGAGACCCTCTCAAAAACTTTGTAATTAGGATGGATAAAGATTGTGCCGTCATCATCGTGGCCGGTGGGAAGTCAAGACGAATGGGCGCTGATAAAAGAATGTTACTTTTCGGGCGGCAAAAGTTACTGACCATTGCGGTTGAAAAAGCTAAAGTTATCAGTGACGAAGTGATTTTAGTTCTGGGTGAACCAATTGAAATAGATTATCAAGTAAAAATAGTTTTTGATAAAGTAAAAGGACATGGTCCTTTGGTCGGGCTTTATTCGGGACTGTTAGAAGCAAGGGGAAAGAAGGCTTTGCTTTTGCCTTGTGATATGCCTTTAGTCACCGTTGAACTTTTAAGAACTTTGATAAGCCAAGCTGAGGGTTATGACATAACAATACTCAAACACAGAGGTGTAGTTGAACCTTTATGTTCGGTGTATTCTAAAAACGTCATTCCTGTCATTGAAGAACAACTTCAAGAGGGAAATCTTTCTTTACTTTCTCTTTTGAAAAACCCGAAGTTGAGAATCAAAATAGTGAAAGTGGAAAATAAATTTAATGGGGATGATACAGATTTATTGTTTTTTAACATCAATACACCGGGGAATTATTCTTTTTTAAAAAATCTCCGAGCTTTGGATTCTGTAACCTTTTTGGTATGATCCAAAGCCGCTAGGGTTAGGCTGGAAACGGCTTAGCCTCCCGTGCTTGGAAAGGAGATAAGTTGGAAAATTTAATTGATAAATATGGCAGAAAAATTGAATATCTGAGAATTTCAGTCACCGATCGCTGTAATTTATCCTGCCTTTATTGTGTCCCACCTGAAGGCCTAAAGTTAGTTCCAAAAGAAAAGCTGTTAACCTTTGAAGAAATTTTCAGAGTAGCTAAAATTGCTGTTGACTTAGGCGTTCAAAAAATCAAGTTAACCGGTGGGGAACCCTCAGCTCGTAAGGGAATTGTTGAGCTTATCAGAAAACTATCTGAAATACCGGAGTTGGAAGACCTTTCTCTAACCACTAATGGAATTTTTTTGAGTAATTTGGCTGAGAAATTATTCCAAGCTGGGTTGAAAAGAGTAAATGTTTCAGTTGATAGTTTACGACCGGAAAGCTTCAGACAGATAACTGGTGGGGGGGATCTCTCTAAAGTGCTTTTAGGAATTGATAAAGCCCAAAACTTAGGGATGAAAGTCAAAGTTAACACTGTGGCTTTGAGAGGTTTGAATGATGGAGAGATTCTTGATTTTGTCGAATTTTCTCAAACCAGAAAATTTGAAGTAAGATTTATCGAATTTATGCCATTGTGTGGCAATGGCTGGAGCCAAAACCTTTTTATGCCCCTAAATGAGATAAAAGACTTAATCGGTAGTTTTTACACACTTCAACCAACAGATGGAAATGGAGTAGCCACAGTCTATGAAATTGAGAATGGGGGCAGAATCGGATTTATCCCAACTTTAAGTGAGCCTTTTTGCTCTGGCTGTTCCAGAATTCGACTGACATCTTGGGGAGGAATAAGACCTTGTCTTTTTTCTAATATTGAGTATAGAATTTTACCTCT
>Ga0154874_173_pt1 | contig 17109 bp, 13 predicted proteins | sample Rifle2008BG19ft_FD_105846 | JGI IMG/M metagenome (GOLD analysis project Ga0154874, IMG submission 105846) | candidate division Zixibacteria bacterium RBG_19FT_COMBO_42_43
TGACTTCCGGAAAATTATTCTGATAATAGGTAAATTTGTGCACCGGTTGATAATGAACCGATGTTTGTATTTTTCTTTTTTTCATCTCTTCTAAAAACCGGTTTCTATCTATGCCCTTACCTAATAATATCGGAAAAATATGGAAACTTGATTGGTGGGGATAGTTCAAGAAAGGAATTTTAATCTGGCTTACACCCTTCAGTTGTTTTATATAAAATTTTGTTAAGCGTTCTCTTTTGGTATTATTTTTTTTCAATTTCTTCAATTGTTCAATCCCCAAGGCAGATTCGATTTCGGTCATTCTGTAATTAAAGCCCAATTCAACCACATCGTAGCAGTGTGCCTGCCCCTTATGTCTTTCCCAGGTCAGAGTAGTCATGCCATGAGAGCGCAATAGTTTTAACTTCTGGGCTAATTCATCAGAATTGGTTACCAGCATACCCCCTTCACCGGTGACTAAGTTTTTATTAGAGAAAAACGAAAAACAGCCCATGTCACCCCAGGTTCCCATTTTTTTTTTGTTAATTTCTGCTCCGATGGCGTGAGCCGAATCTTCAATCACGGCTAAGTTGTATTTCTGTGCAATCTGGTTTATTCTAACCATATCAGCCGGATAGCCTGCGTAATGCACAACCAAGATGGTTCTGGTTTTGTCAGTAATTTTTCTTTGTAAATCTTCTACCGAGATATTCAAATTATCCAGACTGGAAATATCTACAAAGACCGGTTTGGCCTGATTATAAACGATGGCATTGGCGCTGGCTACAAAGGTTAAAGAGGGAAGTAAAACTTCATCGCCAGGTTTTAGCTCTAGAGCTTTTAAAGCTAAATGTAAGGCCGCTGTTCCACTGGCTACGGCTAAAGCATGTTTGACTCCCAGGAACTTGGCGAATGCTTTTTCAAAGTTCTGAGTAACTTCTCCCATCGTTAGCCAGCGGCTTTTGAGAACCTTGGTGACGGCCTGAATTTCCTTTTGGGTTAAATCAATATCTGATAAATAAACTTTCCAGTTCATTTTAATCTAATTTCTAAGGGTAGAATTTATATGAATTTCTTTTTAGACTTTTCAAAGATTTCAACAGCCAAAGCATAATCATCCGGTCTGCCGATGTCCAGCCAGAAATCCTGGGAAGGATAAGCAGAAACCTTTTCTCCTTTTTTCAAAAGTAGATTGATTAAATCCGGGAAATCTAACCTCTTCCCTTTGGGGATATATTTCAAAACCTGTGGCTCAAAGATATAAACTCCCATAGAAACCTGATAAAAAAGATGCGGTTTCTCGATATAGTCCACAAGTTCCTGGCTGTGGTTTAATTTCACTATCCCAAAATCAACTTTGACGCTTCTTTTTTGAACTGCGATGGTAGCCATGGGCTTATGCTTTTTGTGAAAAGCCATCATTTTAGAATAATTCAAAGTAGTCAATAAATCTCCGTTCATCACCATAAAGGTTTGATTCAAGCCAGGGATGTATGCCAACGCACCGACTGTACCCAACGGTTTGTCTTCCTGATTGTATTTTATCTTTACTCCTAACCTTTTTCCATCCCCAAAAAAAGTTCGAATCAGATTTCCCAAATAACCAACCGCTATAGTCAAATCGGTTAGCTTATGTTTCTTGAGCTGCCGGATCAGAACTTCCAAAATGGGAAAATCCCCAACCGGCATTAGGGGCTTGGGTAAAACTACGGTGTAGGGAATTAATCTTCTACCTACTCCACCAGCCAGGATTATGACTTTCATAAGTGTTTGGTCACAATAATGTTATAGGGCTTATTTAAAGTTATATATTATATATCTCTTGCTTATAAAGTTGAATGTTTTTTTCGATCCAGTTTATAGTTTTCTCTAAGCCATCTAAGAGTTTTACCTTGGGAGACCAATTCACAAGTTTCAAAGCTTTATTCGAGTTGGAGACCAATCTAACTACTTCACTCTGGCCAGGTCTTTTTCTTTCTCTTTGAGAAAAGAGTTTGATATTTTTATTTAAGCATTTTCCTACCAGTTCCACCAAATCTTCGATGGAAACCTCAAAACCAGACCCAATATTTACCACCTCTCCACTGGTTTTGTCCGATTCAGCAAATTTGATAAACCCTTTGACAGTATCGGAAACGTAGGTCAAATCACGGGTGGTGAAAGTTGCACCTAAATAAACTTCTCCTTTGACCAGTGCCTGGGTGATGATAGTCGGAATTACTGCCCTAGCTGACTGCCTGGGACCATAAACATTAAACGGGCGCATAATCCCTACTGGTAAATTGAAAGATTTGTGAAAGCTCAAGGCAATCTGATCCGCACTAGCTTTGCTGGCGGCATAGGGAGATTGGGGTGAAATCGGATGATTTTCATCCATGGGGACATATTGAGCGGTTCCGTACACTTCACTGGTAGAGGTATGGACAATTTTTTCGACCCGGCTGTCTTTACAAGCCAGCAATAAATTCAATGCCCCGCTGACATTGGTTTCCACTACATCTTTGGGATGGACAAAAGAGTAAGGAATTCCTACTGAGGCAGCCAGATTGAAGACCGCCTGGCATTTTTTGATCGCTTTTCTAAGAGCATCTGAATCCCGGATATCTCCGGCAATAACCTCAACCTCATTCAGAATTTTTTTATTTAACAATTCTAGCATCCCCCAATCATTGCGGGAATTGTAATGCACGAAAGCTCGGACTTTAGCGTGGTTTTTTACTAGGGTTTCTACCAGATGGCTGCCGATAAATCCTCCGGCCCCAGTAACTAAAACTTTTTTCCCTTTTAATTTCATTTGGTTACCCCTACGGATCCCGTTGAGGGACACCATGGCACTAGCCATTCAAAATTGATTCTTCAATTTCAGAAACCTTGTTCTCCCTGGCTTCTGTTTTTATTCCCAAGCTATTAAGATAAATTTCAGCTGCTTTTTCTATATTAATCAGATCTAACAGCTCCGGCATATTTTGAATATAATCTTTTTCTTCTGATATAAATTCCAGCATGGCACAAGCCAACTCTTCCACCTGGCCGGGTTTGACTACTTTCCCCACTTCATATTTGTTAGTCAGAAACCCCATATCCCCCACGTCAGTGACAATCACCGGTTTCCGAATCTGTAAAGCTTCCGAATACACCAAAGGAATACTATCTCCTTTGGACGGTATCACCACGCAATCGCATAAACTGATTTGATAAGATAATTCTTTTGCGGAAACTTTGCCAATAGTTTTTACGAAATTGTTTAGATGTAATTTTTCAACAATTTGCGCCAAACTTTTCTCCAAACTGCCCCAGCCGATTAAACTTAAACTGACATTGGGATTTTTTTGAACTACCAGAGCTAAGGCCAGAAGTAAATCTTCCAACCCTTTGGCTTTCTCCCATCTTCCTACATACAGAAAATGTTTTTTCTGAAATTCAAAGGGACAGAAGAAAGTTTTCAAGGGCGGGAGAATCCGGTTACTCGGTAAAAATTGACAACCTTTTTTAGCCAATTGCTCGGTCTTTTTTGCCAAATCAAATCCGTCGGCGAACAAAAGATTAGCTTTCCGCAGCACCTTTATTATAATCTGCTTGAAAATGGGCTTCTTAGCCCAGACATAGATATCCGAGCCCAAGGTCCAGACTGCATAAGGGATCTTAAATTTCTTCTTCACTTGATAGGCAAACCAGCCACTGGGGAGTGCCCATAAAGCCAGACAGGTATCCGGTTTTTCTCTTCTGATTAAATCAAAAAGCTGTTTTCTGCCGTGGTGCAGAAAAGAGAAGATTGAGAATAAATTTTTAGAATTAAATAAACTTAAACTCCCAATGGGAGTCTTTGAGGATTGCCATTTAAAGCGGAGGACATGGTCCTCTTTTTCAGTATTTTCCACTGCATAATCGGGAGTGAAAACTATGACCTCTACCCCTCTTTTCCTCAAAGCCAAAGTAAAATCTCTGACAAAAGGAGAAGCCGTGTCGTCCGGATTGGCTGGATAGCGGTTGGTTATGATACAGATTTTCATTTTTGTATCTGAGATTTTATAAAAGCCCTGTGGGAAATTCTTTTACTGGAATTCGAAGCAGTATTGGTCAATATTTCCTCTAAATTTTTATTCTCTCGCTGGATTTTATAAATCTCCTTGCGCAGCTGAACAATCTGGGTTCCCAGAAATCCGAATAGCAAAACCTGTAATCCAGTCAAAATAAACAGAGCCACCAGGGTAACTAAAGGACGATCCGGATTCAAAGTTTTCATCTGCCATAGATAAACCAGATATCCCCCACCTATCAGTCCCAACACCACCAAGAATAAACCAATCAGTCCAAATAAGATTATAGGTCTTTCAAAAAAGGAGAAAATCAGATGAGATAAGGCGGTGGCTTTAAATCTGAATTTGGATGAGCCTTTTTCTCTTCCTTTCAGAACTGCCGGCATCTCATACGGCTTATATCCCATAGCCAGAGCTTTAGATAAAATCTCTAAATGAATTTCTTTCCCTTCAGACTCTAATTCCAGAGATTTGATACAGTTATACCGATAAGCCCGCAAAACACCGGTAACCGTGGTGACTTTAGACTTCATGGCATAGCTTAAAATTTTGTTACCTAATTTGCTGATCAAAAGCCGGCTGCCGGGCACATTTTCAGTTCTTCCATACTGTACATAAGGGGACCCGACCACAAAGTCATATTCGGGATTATTTTGCAGAATTCCGGCCATTTTAACTAAATGAATTTCGCTATAGCTTAAATCAGCGTCAGTGCTACAAATTATTTTACCCTGAGCTTTCTGGAAGCCGGTCCTCAAAGCTTTGCCGGGACCTTGGTTGGGAAAATAGCTAGCCAGTTTAACTTTAGGCTCCAGCTTCGAGTATCTTTTGACAACTTCTTTGGTTCGGTCAACCGAGCCGTCATCCACCGCAATAATTTCCCACTGATCGCAGAAGGAATTTAAAGCGGCAGAAACTCGGTCCAAAGTCCTTTTGACGTTGGCTTCCTCGTTATACATGGGGATAATGACCGAAATTTCCGGTCTGCGAAATCTCTCCATAGAATTTAAATCCTTTCAGGTTTCAGGCGGTGTAGGTCCTCTTTGGCTAAAAGGTTGGAGGGGTTTAAAGATAAGGCCTTCTCTAAAAATTTAATCTGATTGGTTTTATCCTGGCGCATGGCATAACAGATGGACAAATAGTAATAATTGGCATCGGAAAAGGGCTCCAGGTCAACTGCGGTCTGGAAAAATTTCTCGGCTTCATCCACTTTGCCGATTTTTAAAAATCCCTTTCCGATGGCGGCATAAATTCTGGGATTATTTGAATCAATTTCTAAGGCAGCCATGAAATACCGGAATGCCAAATCCGGCATCTTGATGCGGTCGTAGTATACACCCCAGTTGAAGATAAGGTTTCCGAAGTGCTCTTTGGTCAGCAGGTCCGGGCTTTGAGCTTTAAGCCTGTCGATCTTACGATTCAGGTAGTTTTGATGATTTTCGAACAGTTCCGGGGTCGGCTTAAAGGGTGTTTTCGAATAAGCCAGGATAAGTCCGAAGGGTGACAGATTGGGCAGAATCTCTTTGGGTAAATTGGTGAACTGGAAATATATGGCATTACTATCAACGTTCAATTTCACAAACTCTTCTATCCATTGACCGGTTTTTAATTTTTCCAAGTCAGAGGAGGCTGGATATTTCAATTCCGGATACAGATTTTGCACCTGCTCCAGATAGGCCTTAATGGTCAGGGAATTGGTGCTGATGATTTTCAACCCCTTGGAGTTTTTTTCTGCTAAGGTTAGATACCATAAGGTGGTCAGAGTGTTATCATCCGCCGCAAAAATAATCGAATTGGGTTTGACAGAATCCACAATTTCACGGGCGTAATCATAAGCAAAAGTAGTCCGGTTTTTATTTTGAGTCGGATAGTTATGTAAAAACTGGAAAAGCGGAATGATTAAAATCAGACTCAAGACAGCCAGATTGGGAACTTTGATTTTGAATTCCTTGAACCACTCAAAAATAATCTCCCAGATAAAGTTAACTCCCACGCTGACAAAAACAGTGAACATAGCTAGCCCGGGGAGTAAATAACCCAAGAGGTCCAGATTCCGGGTAGAAAAATCAGCGGCCCAGGCCGAGGCCGAAAGGTTTAAGGCAAAGATAAAAGTCAAAAAGGTAAACAACCTGCGGGAGTTTTCCCAGATTTTCACCCAGCCGATTACGGCTAATAACACCAGAGGAATGTAAAACTGGGTCAATATATATGTTAGAATCATATTCAAATTATTGAAAAAAGAAAAAGTGGGCAGATGGATAGTGGTTCCAATTTCCTGGGAACGGATAATAAAACGGAACATCTCACTTAAACTATCCGGCTTCCCCCAGTTTAAGGCCGGGTTCAAATTTGAGCGGATGGGTAAATATAAATAAACCGTCAGTCCGACCAAGCCTAAGACAAAAATAGTAAGAAACTTGTCCCGGTTAAGGAGAAAGTTGGTTTCGGTGGCTAAAATGAAAAATAAATAAGCCGGAATCAGGGTAAAAATCAAAAGGGAATGATTGGTCAAGCTGATACCCAAGACAAAAAATATTAATCCCAGCCACTTAATCGAATTCGGTGAATGGGCCCGAACTTCTTTATGCCAGATTAAAAGCAGATATGCCAGAAGAAGGGTAAAAAACAGATTCAGTGAATAAACTTCAGCCCGGGTGACCTGGGACCAGAAAGCAGTGGTAAAACCGAAGAACAGAATTATGGCTACATTGATTATTCTGAAACCCAGGGTCGGTTTTTTGACTTTTCTGAAATCGGTTTCGATTCTAAGAAGGATGAAAAACAGAAGCATCAGAGATAAGCTTCCCCACAAGGCGGACATGAAGTTCACTCTCCAGGCAATATTTTCAAAGGGAATGAAACTAAAAATCTTGCCAAGCAGAACGTAAATGGGAAAACCGGGAGAATGAGGAATTCCTAAGGTGGCTCCGGCTGTTACCAAAGCGGCTGAATCCTCCCAGTAAATGGTTGGGCAGAGTGTGAAAAAGAAAAATATCAATGATATGAAAAATAGGCCTAAACCCCAGTTTAAATTTGAATTCATATTTTTATTTTCGGTAAAATGTGAAAATTTATAACCTAAAATCAGCTTTAAAGTTAGTCCATATCTTCCCACGTTGAGGACAACGTGGGTCTACGAGCTTACCCTCCCCTTAAAGGAGAGGGGATAAAAAGTTGGTAGCCGCAGGCTTCAGCCTGCGCTAAGATGATTCGCAACCTGCCTGCCCGATGCAGGGGGAAGGTTACCGTCACTAACTACAAAAAATCTTTGACGCTCTTGTGTCTGAACCAAAAAAGATCGCAACCTGAAGGTTGCGGCTACCAGGTTATACAAAACAAAAAAGAGAGGATTCACCGTCCTCTCTTTTCCGTTTACTTAGAGTGTATCTTAGTTATAGAGCGTCGTCAGAAGTAACCGCTAATGTACCAAGTTCGTTTATGGTCCAGGTATCAACAGCAGCGTCATCATCCAAAATACCGGATGTGGCAGTAGCTAAGAAGTTGGTAGCTCCAGCATCAGTACTGGTAATGGTGTAGCTGTATCTAGCAGAAGCTCCTATATCCACTCCAATAGATGCAAAAGCGGCTGGGGCACCGGCACTGGCCTGGGCACCGGTAATCCAGTAGATGTCTTTTTCCTGACGGTAAGAGTGTTGCATGGTGTAAATCTGCTTTAAAATCTGCTTGGCTTCGGATTGTTTGGACTTGGTAGTAGCTCTCATAAATCTGGGAATGGCTAAGGCCGCCAAAATACCTATGATGACTACCACAATCATCAACTCCACCAAGGTGAAACCTTTCTGGTTTTTGCGTATCATTTAAATCCTCCTTCCTTTCTTTTTTAAAGTTATGTTTAACTTCGGTCTCTATTAATGCAACTTCGATGCCTGTTTAATATATTTCTTGTAACTCTATGTTTTACTCAAACTTACCTTGCCTTGATTTTTGACTGCTGATTTTTTGAACATTTATTAACTTGGTTTATTGCAGTAAGTATTGCAAAAAGCTACGCTATGGTGTCCCTTCCCTACGGGATGCCGCAGGCGCAACGGGATCCCGTCCCTGCGGGATACCCGAAGGCAAAACCGGAGGGTGTAGGGGGTAACCAAAAGCCAAGTCAATTTGTACTGGTAGCCGCAGGCTTCAGCCTGCGTTCCAATTTTTCGCAACCTAAAGGTTGCGGCTACCACTTCAAAAACATTATCGGAAAAATTGGAAAAGCTTGAAGATATATTGTCAAATTTTCTGCAGAAAAAATATGGCTATTTTGCCGCCCGGAGACTCCCTTCTGATAATTTCTGAACCCGGGCCAAAAGCTCCGGCTCCTGCGGGCTGAAAGCCAAAATTTTATTATATTTTTCCAGGGCTTGCTTCTTCATCCCCTTTGATTCATAAAAATACCCCAATCTATACCAGCTCAAAACCCACATTCTTTGAGCATCCCCGTCCCTGTAAAAAAGAGGATTTTCCTGCCAGTTGAAATTCTCTTTTTCCCACAGGGTTTGGTTCGATAAGATCTGCTTAGACAGATAAGACTGTTTCTTTATGGAAAGCTGCATCAAATACCCACTGGGCATTAAGAAATCTTTTATGACAGTATCCTTTTCGGTGTATTCAATATAAACAGGTCTCTTATCCCTTAGAGCTTTTTTGGCCACGTTCACATATAGGGCTTCTCCGGTTTTTGTTTCAGGAAGACCTTGAAAGATTTCCGGATGTTTTTTTCTCTCCTGCTGGCAATACCATAAAGCCGGCAGAAAACTGCGGTTTAGAATGATTAAATCCGTCCGAATTCCCTCACCATATTGAAGCCCTCGCAGGATAAAATCCAGGTTAGGATTATCAATGATGACCAGAGAATTTTGAGGTATACCGGAAATTATGCTCATAGCATACTGGGATGGGAAGTTATTTTTGGCTAAGTTGGCTTTGGGATAGACCCTGTAAACTGGCAATAGACAGATAATCGTGACCAACACCAGAGTTAAGGGGTAAATCAGTTTTTGAAAATCAAATTTCTCTTTTGGCTTGAAAAAAGCCGACTTCAGATTCTGCAGAATAAGCAATACCCCAAAACCAAATCCAATACTTAACATAATCAAGGAGGGAATCAGATATCCGTGTAAATCAGGATTATCAGAAATAAATTCATCGGAAAAAAAAGCGGTGAGCAGGCAATTTCCCAGAATCAGCCACAAGCTAAACCAAAACAGTGTTTTATTTCTTTGGTAAAAGTAAAACAAACCGATGAAGGCCAGAATCACAACCACAAAACTCAACTGGTCGGTCATCAGGTTCAGCGTGGCGAAAAATTTGGACGAAAGGGGGGCGCCAGATTCAAGCCCCATTTTCTGCAACGATTCTAAGGCGAAAACTGATTTGAGCAGTTGGTTTAAGTCGGCCGGATTTCCCCAATTGAAAGCCGGTCCGGTTGAAGAGCGGACCGGTAAATACAGATAGATGGATATTCCTAAAATAAAGCTTAATATACCAGTGAACAGAACTTTGGAATTAAGAAATTTTCTCAAACTGGAATTCAGGAGTAGATAGACCAAAGCCGGCAGAGCAGAAATCAGTATAGCGTAATGGTTGCCTAACCCCAATCCCAGGAGGAAACAAAACAGAACAAATATTTTGGTTTGCTTGGGTAGAGCTTGCTTGCGGTTGGCTTCCTGTAACTTTAAGGCAAAAAATAGCAACAATAAAAAGATAAAACTCCCCAAAGTGTAAACTTCGGCCCGGACCGCCTGAATCCAGAAAGAGTAGGTAAAGCCCGCTAAAATAACAGAAAATAAGGAGACGAAATAAAACAGTTTATCAGACACCTTTAAATTATCAGAAAAGCTTTTTCTCAATTGAATAAAAGTTAAGAATAAAGTTGCTAACGAGATTGAAGCCAATAATCCTGAAAAAAGGTTAACTTTAAAAGTTAAAGTTCCAAGAGGCAAGAATGAAAACATTTTGGCCAATAGAATGTAAATCGGGAAACCGGGGCGGTGAGCAATCCCCAGAGTAGAAATGGAAGCAATCAGCTCTCCTGAATCCCACCAAAAAACGCTCCTGGCTGAAGTCATCCAATAAACCACAAGAGAACCGATAAAAATGAAAGCTAAAATTCCCCAAATGTAATCTTTTTGTTTCTTTCTCATTTTTCCTTCAAACCGTACCTTTCTATTTTTCTATACAGAGTAGAATTATCAATCCCCAGAATCGAAGCGGCTTTGGACTTATTCCAGCCAGTCTGATTCAAAACCCAGAAGATATAAGATTTTTCAATCTCTTCTAAGGGAGGAGTCAAGGGAGTCGTTTCACTAACAAGCGGGGCCGGACTCTTTTCTCTTATTTTACCAGGCAAATCTTCCGGCCGGATGGTCTCCCCCTTAGCTAGGACCACCGCGCTTTCCAGACTGTTCTCCAGTTCTCTGACATTACCGGGCCAGGGATATTCGGCTAAAATCTCCAGAGTTTCGGACGCCAGCTTTTTCTCTTTAACATTTAACTGCTGGCAATATTTCTGGATGAAATAATGGCTCAGAAGAGGAATATCTTCCTGGCGGTTTCGCAAGGGAGGAAGATCAATCAAAATCACATTCAAACGGTAAAACAGATCGGCTCGAAATTTTCCGTTTTTCACCTCTTTTTCTAAGTTGGAGTTAGTAGCCGCAACCAGCCTGACATCTACCGGAATTTTTTTGATCCCCCCGACAGGAGTAATCTCTTTTTCTTCCAGAACCCGCAGAAGTTTAACTTGAATAGCCGGTGAAGTTTCTCCTACCTCATCTAAAAAGAAAGTTCCTCCATCCGCTGCTTTAAAAAGGCCCTCTTTATCTTTGATGGCACCGGTAAAGGAACCTTTGATATGCCCGAAAAGCTCCGATTCCAGCAAACTTTCCGGCAAAGCCGCACAGTTGATGGATATAAAAGGCTTTCCTGACCGGGGACTGTGAATATGAATGGCTTTGGCCACCAATTCTTTTCCGGTGCCGCTTTCCCCCTGAATCAGAACCGTGCTTTCCGAGGCGGCTACTTTCAAAGCCAGTTCCTTCATCTTCACAATTTCCGGAGATTTGCCAATGAAGTTTTCAAATCCCAGCTCTTTTTTCAGCTGGTTTTTGAGCTGTAAATTCTCCTGCGTCAACCTTTTTTGATCCAGAGATTTTTTGATGGTAAGTTTAATTTCATCCACTTTGAAGGGCTTAGTGATATAGTCAAAAGCCCCTTTTTTCATGGCGTCTATAGCGGTGTCCACCGAAGCAAAAGCGGTCATTACAATAAAGCTCAAATCGGGGTCGATATTTCTTACTTCTGAAAGGAGCTTGATTCCGTCCATTTTAGGCATCATTAAATCTGCTATCACCAGGTCAAACCTTTTATTTTTTAATTCCTGCAATGCTTCAGAGCCGGACTGAACCGCGGTGACCTCATACCCCTCTTTGGAAAGCATAATCTGCATGAACTTTCCCATGGACTCTTCGTCGTCCACCACTATGATTCTGGGTTTTTCCATTTTCAGCTCTAATATTTTGAGTATTGCATTTTGCAGTACATCAAACATATCGGCAGTAAATAAAAAAATGTACACTTTAAAATTTCTGCTAATCTAAACGCAGACTAAAGTCTGCGGCTACCGTAGTTTTAAATCAAAGACGGTAAGTGTATCTGATAATGATTTTATTTATAATAAAATATAAGGGTAGGCGCAACCTTTAGGTTGCGGAGAGAAAAATAGAAATAGCTTTATGATTGTCTAAGGCAACATTTGACTTTAGCGTTTCTCTAAAACTAATTTTCCAGTATTTTTCTCAATCGGAGTGGGGTATTTTCCGGTGAAGCAAGCGGTACAAAAGTTTTCTTTTCTGGTCAAAGTCGAAGTGGAAAGCATACCTTCTACTGAAAGATAACCCAAGGAATCTGCTCCCAGATGTTTCTTTATCTGTTCTACTGATTTATTGGACCCGATCAACTCTTCTTTGGTAGGCATATCAATCCCGTAAAAGCAGGGGGATTTGATGGGGGGTGAGCTGACTCTGAAATGAACCTCTTTGGCCCCGGCTTTTTTGAGCATCTTGACTAATTTTTTGCTGGTAGTTCCCCGAACGATAGAGTCATCCACAACCACCACTTTTTTGTTTCTCAAAACTCCCTTAACCGGATTATACTTAATTTTGGCATCAAAGTCCCTGATTCTCTGGTCCGGATGGATAAAAGTTCTGCCTATATAATGATTGCGAATCAAACCAATCTCAGTTTTTATTCCTGAACCTTCCGAATAACCTAAAGTAGCCGTGTTAGACGAGTCCGGCACGGAAATGACAATGTCTGCATCAGCTGATTTTTCCTCTGCTAATTTTTTACCTAATCTCCTGCGAATTTTATCCACGTTTTCTCCGAAGATTTTGGAATCCGGACGGGCGAAATAGATGAATTCAAAAATACAGAAAGCATGTTTTTGTTTAGGAAACGGCGAGATTGATTTCAACCCCTTAGAGCTGACACTCAAAATTTCACCCGGATAGACATCCCGCACATATTTAGCCCCTATCAAATCGAAGGCACAGGTCTCAGAAGCCACAACCCAAGCTTTTCCCAATCGTCCTAATGCGAGGGGCCTGAAACCTTTCGGGTCACGGGCAGCTATCAGTTGATTGTCAGCCAAGAATAATAGCGAATAAGCTCCCTGAACCTGTGACAAAGCGTCAGTAATTTTTTCCACCAGAGCATTCTTGTTAGACTGAGCTACTAAATGCAGGATAATTTCACTGTCCGAAGTGGATTGAAAAATAGACCCCTTCTTTTCCATCCGGCTTCTCAAAGTAAAGGCATTGGTCAAATTGCCGTTGTGAGCCACGGCTAATTGGCCATCTTTGTAGGTGATTAGAATCGGTTGAGTATTAACCAGAGAAGATGAGCCGGTGGTAGAATAGCGATTATGTCCGATAGCCCGGTCCCCTTTGAGGTTAGATAGAATTTCCTGAGAGTTGAAAACATCGTTGACCAAACCCATACCCTTGTAGTCATAAATCTTCTCACCGTCGGAAGAGACGATGCCGGACCCTTCCTGGCCTCTGTGCTGGAGGGCGTAGAGGCCCAGATAAGTCAACTCCGAAGCTTTGGGAGCCCCGAATACGCCGAAAAGCCCGCAGGCTTCTTTGAGGGTCTTGTTATTCATATTTGCCATTAAATAAATACAGCGAATCTTACTAAATTAATTGACCTTTGTCAACAAATCTATTTGCAGTATGTATGAAAGAAAATGCATATCCATGGTTAAAGTAACACTTTAAGGAAAATAACCTATCTCTGTTCAAAAAATGAGCTTTTTTGATACACCTCCTACCTCCATAATTATCAATGAGTTGACCGTTCCCTCACCTTGTAGAATCAGGCGAAAGGTAATCTAATTGAGAATTCAGAACTGTCATATCAAGGCATATTTCTTGCTCAATTAAAAGGGGGATTTATATTATAAGTCGGAGGCTGGGGTTCTCAATAGAGTGGTATATCAAATTTATGGACATAAATAAAGCTTACCAACAGTTTGCCCTCCTTCGTTCCCTGATTTTAAAGACCAATTCAGCTTTTAAGCTGCAAGATTTAATCCAGGAAGCCCTGGAGAAGAGCTGCGAGATTTTGAATCTGCTGTCCGGTTCCATTTCTCTGTGGGAGCCGAAAACCAAAGAGCCCTCTTTTAGGGTGGCTTTTGGTTCAGATGAGCACAAGAAATTTTTAGAGGAGCTGGAAAAAAATCTGCTGAATCAAGTCTGGAAAGGGTACCAGCTTCAAAATCTGTATCTAAATGTTGAGAGAGAGGCCGTGCCTCTGCCGGAGACCTTGTCTCTGTTCTCCTATCCCATTAAAGCAGAGAAGGAAATTATCGGTGCTATCTCCGGAATTTCATCCGGTCCCAGAAATTTGAGTTTGGAAGAGGAATTTATTGAAGCTGTAGGGAATCAGCTGGGAATCGCTTTACAAAAAGTCGGCGGTTTCCCGGTCAAGGTGACCGGAGTTTCGGAAAAGGAATTAAGAGAGAAGGTAAAATCTGCCGAGCTTTCCAGTGTTATGGCTACGGCTGTGACTTTGAATCATGAGATAAATAATACTTTGATGGCGCTTTTGGGGAATGCCCAGCTTTTGCTAATGCAAAAGAAATTAGACCCGGAGGTGGTTGAAAAATTAAAAATTATTGAACAATCAGCTTCCAAAATTCAGGAGTTGACTGCCCTTCTGTCTGATATTGAAGAGCCGGTATTTAAGGAGTATGCCGGTGGAATTAAAATGTTGGATCTGGAGAAGTCAAAATTCAAGGATAGAAAGAAAAAGTGATAGGTAGCCGCAACCTTTAGGTTGCGGATTATTAAAACGCAGGCTGAAGCCTGCGGCTACCAAAAACTGCGCTAAAAACTGATTGATAAAATTTGGGAAAGGTTTTCCAGAAAATTCTTATCCTGCTCATCAAAAGCGCTCAACTCATCTGAATCAATGTCAATCTCCCCCACAATCTTATCCCCTTTTCTAATGGGTACTACAATCTCGGATTTAGTCTCCAAACTACATTCTAAGTATCTTAGGTCAGCATTCACGTCAAGAACTATAATTGTTTGTTCTTCCCTGACCGCGGCTCCACAAATTCCGGAATCCAGCTTAATCCGGGTGTGGGGCGAAGGTTTCCCCACATAAGGACCTAAAGCCAGCTCATTCCCGTCCATCAGATAAAAACCAACCCAGTTATATTTGGGAAAATGTTCTTTCAATAGATGAGCAGTTTCTTTCAAGACCAAATCCCGGGGCTTGCCAGAATCAACTAAATTTTGAATCTGGTCGATAATTTCTTTTTGTGTTTCTTCTATTTTGTGGAATATTAATTTTGCCATAACAATAATAAATTGTAAAGAATGTGCTTCGTCAACTGACTATAATTCAACAGTTCTGGTTCTATGAGCGTGGCATTCCACATTAACAGCCACAGGTAGACTGGCGATATGCGTCGGAAAAGTCTCAATAAAAACATCCAAGCAGGTTACCCTTCCGCCTAATCCCATAGGTCCCACACCAGATTTGTTGACCAGCTCCAACAATTCCTTTTCCAGATTGGCATAATAAGGATTGGGATGACGGTTTCTCAATTCCCGGAACAAAGCTTTCTTGGCCAGGAGGGCGCATTTTTCAAAATCTCCGCCCAAGCCGACTCCCAGTATCATTGGCGGACAAGGGTTGCCCCCGGCATTCAAAACCGTATCCAGAACAAATTTTTTGACCCCTTCCACACCAGCTGCCGGTGGAAGGGCTTTAAAAGAGCTCATATTCTCACAGCCGGAACCTTTGGCCATGGCTGAAATTTTGAATGTGTCTCCGGGAACTATTTCAGTGTGGAGCACTGCCGGAGTATTGGTTTTGGTATTTACTCTTTTTTCCAGAGGGTCACCCACAATCGATTTTCTCAAATATCCTTCTTCATATCCTTCTGCTACGGCTTGATTGATACACTCCAACAAACCTTCTTGGTCAAATTTAACCCTTTCCCCTATCTCTAAAAAAACCACACAGGTACCGGTATCCTGACAGTAAGGCATTTTTTTATCCCGAGCCAATTTGAAATTATTTATTATCTGAGTCAAAATCTCCTTGCCGGTTTCTGACTCTTCTTTTTTTAAGGCATTCTCCAACTCTTCCAACATAGCCGGTGATAAGAAAGAGTTGATTTCAATCACCAAATTCTTCAGGGTTTCTTTGATTTTGTCTAAGGGTATGATTCTATATTCAATTCCCATTCTACTTCCCCATGGTTAAGGTTGAAAGCGTTTCCAAAACCTCTTTGGTTACCTCTTCTTTCAGGGCTTCCAAATATCTTTCTTTTCCGTCCGGTTCGTTTTTGAATTTCTCCTGCAGTTGCCAGGCGTTGCCTGGTTTCTCGATCCAGACCGCCATCTCTTTGAAATTGGAATCGAAAAATATAACAGTAGGAATTTTCTTTTTGCCATCAATGGCGTAACGCTCCATCAAATCTAAATTCAAATCTCTCCTAATAACTCTCAACTCCGAATCAGGTAAAGCTTCCACCAATTTAGCCATAACCGGCAGGTTTCTAACCGCATCTCCGCACCAATCCTCCGCAATAGCCAAAACATAAAATTTTAGTTTGATGCCTGACAAAATCTTTTTGGTGTCCGGAGAAACATCATATTGGTTATAGTTACTTTCCCAAAGAGATTTGTTCTCCTTGACTGCGGTCAGATATTCTTGAAAGCTTTGCCCCTGATTAAATCTTTCTTTTAAACTTTCCATTTTTCAACCTCTTCTCTTAAAGCTTTTAAATTTGCTTCCGGAACCTTAGGTTCATATGTGCATCCGGGCCCTAAAATCCATCTGAACCCCTGCATACTTTCTCTTATTTTACGTGCCTGCTCGACTATTTGTTCGGGCTTCCAGTTTAATAAATCTACTTTATGGTCAATTCCCCCCATCACCACTTTGTTCAAAAATTCGGCTCCCTCTTTTAAATTAAGATTGGTTGGGTCGGAGGCATCCCAGTTGACAATCTCCGCCGGATAATCTGCAAATAGTTCTAAAAAATCATTGGGCTCGCAGACATGTAAAACATTCAACTCTGCTCCTTGGGCTGCATTTAAAATTCTTAAATCGTAGGGCTTGCCGAATTCCAAGTATTCTTCCTTAGTTATATAATTAGCCGAAGCCCATTGGGTAGTAGCTAGAAAAATTCCGCTGGCCCCGGTATTCAAGACTTCACCGACAAATTTTTCGAAGGTGGAAGTAATAACTTCCAAAGCTTGATGGATTATTTTAGAGTTTTCTCTTAAGTCCTGAATCAACATTTTATCGTCTTGCACTAAATCTCCAGCTATGGATAAGGGTGTGAATACAGTTTCTACGAAATGTACCGTATTCCTCAATCCATTTTTAATTAAACTCAAAGCTTGTAATTGTTCACCCAAAGCTCCTTGAGTAGGGTCTAAAACCTTTAGTTTTTCCCAATCTGAGGTTTTTTTAACAGGATAATCTACAGTTTGGGTTTTGGTAAACTCATCATTCGAATATTTCAAAACCGCACCCCAATCCTGAACGTGATAAGCGGCCC
>Ga0154874_102_pt1 | contig 17011 bp, 15 predicted proteins | sample Rifle2008BG19ft_FD_105846 | JGI IMG/M metagenome (GOLD analysis project Ga0154874, IMG submission 105846) | candidate division Zixibacteria bacterium RBG_19FT_COMBO_42_43
TGTGAATCCTGATCCATTCGATTACCTTTCCTTCGGAATAAGTCTTTCGCAAATTTTGGATATTGGGTTTACCGGTAGCTACCATATTGTGGCATCCCATACAAGTGTGCATGGAGGGAACCGTGGCTGCGGTACTCCTTTCAGCATTGCTGTGGCAGTATAGACAGGGAATTTTATTATCCCCGGCATGAATTTTGTGACTGAACGGAAAGGGTTGTACCGGCGCATAACCACGGTTATTATTCATCTCTGTAAAGACATTCCAGGTCAGATATAAAAATATGACCGCCACTGCCAGCAAAATTTTGCTCTTGGTGCTCATTTTAACTCATAACTTTTTCCAAATTGCTTGCACCTTTTTTCACAAGCACACGTCTAAAAAAACTTTCCTCTTTAGGAGCTCATAAAATTTAGCGCATATTATAATAAATCATTTTATTTTGTCAAGAATTATTCTTAATATCAATTGGATTTGTGGATTTACTTGATTTTTTATTTGACTTTAAGCTGTGTTAATCTTAGTGGAACTCAAATTGAAGGTTTTAATTTTTTTTAGATAGTTTTCAGTGCCTGTCACTTGGTTGTCACGGAATTACTTTAGGCGGCTTCCGGATTCGAACCGGAGAATAAAGGTTTTGCAGACCTCTGCCTTACCACTTGGCTAAGCCGCCGGAAACTTTGTTTTCTTTATCTCAAATCCTTAATCCCTGCTTTTAAAAGAGCGGGAAACGGGATTCGAACCCGCGACATTCACCTTGGCAAGGTGACGCTCTACCAACTGAGCTATTCCCGCAAGAGTATTCATGCTGTTTAATACGTTAAAACTAGTTTGCAGAAATAAAATACAGTATCTCCTGTTTTTGTCAAGTTCATTTTGAAACTGACCTCTCCCCAATGTGGTGAGTTAATAGACTACTGTCATAGTCTATGCAGTAGACTATCGAACCATTCTCTCTCCTTAAAGGAGAGGGTTTAAAACTCCTGTATTGCTGATTATAAAAGTAAGGATTTGCCCTTAGTTATTTCAACAACCAGGCATCCAAGCTTAGAAGAAAGATTAAAAAGAATAATAACAGCATCGCTGGTCCGGTAAAGCCGGATTGCAAGAAGGTGTAGATTAAACCTAAAAGGGAAAAAATGTTTATGCAGAATAAAACAAAATTAAAGGAAAAGGATTTCTCTTGAGTCATGTCAGGTTATTCCCTTAACCTATATTACACTTGGGAATGGCTACGCCATAGTGTAACTAAAGGTGAGGTTTAACTTCATCCCAGTAAGAGAGGAGACCAGCCCCTCCCTTACTAGGTAACAGCACTTAAACACTTATTTTCCTACTAACTTTACAAATTCCGGGTCACTGCGCAGATTGTCAAAAGCTTTAGAACCTCTGGCCGTCTCTACAAATACCCGATCCATTTCAATCGCTTTTTTCAGATTTCTTACAGCTTCGCTTTTTCGATTCAATCTGGAATTACAGGCGGCAATATGATAGTAGGCATCCGCGGCCGGTTTTATTTCCACGGCCTGATTGAACTTATTAATGGCTTCGTCATAGCGGGCTAATTTCTCTAAAGCCCAGCCCCAGTTATAATAAGAGTTATCATGTCTGGGGTTAATGGAGGTGGCTTTCTGATATTTCTCAATGGCTTCGGTATACCTGCCCAAGTCACCCAGGGCTACACCCCAGTTGTAATAAGCCGAAGTATACTGGGGGTCAAGCTCCACGGCCTTTCGGTATTTCTCGACCGACTCATTATATCTGCCTAAGCGGTCCAGAGTCCAGCCCCAGTTGTAATGAGCATCGGCATAGCCGGGTCTAAGTTCAACCGTCTTTTTGTATTTCTCTAAGGCCTCTTCATATCTGCCCAAGCTCCCCAGATTCCATCCCCAGTTATAGTAAGACTGGGCATCAGAGGGGTTAAGCTCGACTGCTTTTCTAATTTTCACTATGGCGTCTTCATAACGACCTAATTCACCCAAAGACCATCCCCAATTGCTGAAAGCTAAGGCATAATTGGGATCGATTTCGGTAGCTCTTTTTAACTTCTCAATGGCTTCTTCATGCCGACCTAATTCTCCCAAGCTCCAGCCCCAGTTGTTGTAAGCCTTGGAATCATAAGGGTCCAGCTCGGTTGCTTTTCTGCAGTAATCTATGGCTTCGGTGTGTCTGCCTAATTCTCCTAAAGACCAGCCCAGGTTGGTGTAAGCTAGGGCATAGTTCCGGTCAATATCGATGGCTTTTTTTAACTTTTCAATCGCTTCTTCATGTCGGTCCAACTCCCCTAAGGTCCAGCCCCAGTTGTTGTAAGCATCGGCGTAGTTGGGATTGAGCTCGGTTGCTCTTCTGTATTTTTCTATAGCTTCTTCATACCGACCTACCTGACTTAAGGACCAGCCCCAGTTGTAAAAAGCATCTGACTGGGGGTCGAGTTCGGCTGATCTTTTGTACTTGTCGATGGCTTCGCTGTAGCGACCTAATTTACCCAAAGCCCAGCCCCAGTTGTAATAAACGTCTGAATAACTGGGTCTTAGCTCAATTGCTCTACGGTATTTTTCTATGGCTTCTTCATACCGTCCTAAGTCACCTAAAGCTACTCCCCAGTCGTAATAAGCGCCAGCATCGTTGGGATTGTTCTGGGCTATTCTTTTATAGTCGTCTAAGCTTTTTTGGGCGTTTGCGGTAAGCGGGAAAACCAGGTTTATTAACAGAAGTGCCAAGAATATGGTTAGGGGAAACTTAAAAGAATTTAATTTCATTTTACCTCTCCTTTCTGGTTGAGTTTTTCTTAACCTTTTCTATCTTTTCGGCTTAAACAGGGAGAAAGTTTACGCACTTTTCTATTATTGAGGAGAGGGGAAATGATTACTCCCCACTCTGAAGGAAGGGTTGGTTTACCACCAGCGGGATGAACTGTTTATCTCAGAATCCAGGCCCCTAAGCTTAATAAGAAGATTAAAAAGAAAAGTAAGAGCAAAACCGGCTCGGTGAAGCCGGATTGAAGGAAGGTGTAGATTAGACCTAACAGGGAGAAAATGTTTATGCAGAATAAGACAAAATTATATGAAAAGGATTTTTCTTGTGGCATAGAGATATAATTCCCTTGACCTCACCCTATCCCTCTCCTACAGGAGAGGGAACATCTCCTCCCCTGTAGGGGAGGATTAAGGTGGGGTCAGTTACTCCTCCACTAATTTTTTAAATTCTGGGTCATTGCGAATGTTGTCAAAGGATTTTGCGGTTTTGGCTTTTTCTTTGTTTTTAGGGTCAAGTTCAATAGCTTTCTTCAAATTTTTAATGGCTTCATCTTTTTGGTTCAAGATTGAATTCAACATAGCAAGAACTACGTATGCCTCTGAGAAGTTAGGATTAATCTCAACTGCCTTCTTATATTTCTCTAACGCCTCCTCATTCCTGCCTAAACTCACTAAAGCGATTCCCCAATTGTAATAAGCATCCGCATACTTAGGATTAATCTCCACTGCCTTCTTAAACTTCTCTATCGCCTCCTTATTCCGGCCTAAGTCCACTAAATCCATTCCCCAATTCACTAAAGCCACTACCCAATTGTTATAAGCCTTTGCATACTTAGGATTAATCTCCACCGCCTTCTTAAACTTCTCTATCGCCTCTTCATAACGACCTAAATTACCTAAAGCCGCTCCCCAATTAGAATAAGCCTCTGCAAACTCAGGATTAATCTCCACCGCCTTCTTAAACTTCTCTATCGCCTCCTCATTCCGACCTAAATTCACCAAAGCCACTCCCCAATTGTAATAGGCCTCTGCATTAATAGTATTAATCTCCGCCGCCTTTTGAAACTTCTCTATCGCCTCCTTATCCCGACCTAAGTTCACTAAAGCCACTCCCCAATTAGAATAAGCGTCCCCATACTTAGCATACTTAGGATTAATCTCCACCGCCTTCTCAAATTTCTCTATCGCCTCCTTATCCCGACCTAAGTTCACTAAAGCCACTCCCCAATTAGAATAAGCCCCTCCATACTTAGGATCAATCTCCACCACCTTTTGAAATTTTTCAATCGCCTCCTCATTCCGACTTAAATTCAATAAAGCCGCACCCCAATTGTTGTAAGCCCAGGAACTGTCCCCGCTTTCGGTCGCAATAGATAATACTTTTCTCACCTCACCAATAGTTTCTTCATATCTTTCTTGCAAGTAATAATTATATGCCATCACCTTATGCACATCCATTCCAAAAATTTGATTTTGTAATTTTTCATAAAGCTCAATAGACTTTTTAGCATCTGATTTTGTAATCTCTTTTACTTGTTTTTCAAAATCTTCCGGTACAAATCCTTTTTGCTTATCTATCTGATTTCTGAATGTAACTACTATATCCTTATAATCCTTATATTCGATTTTCTCAATTTTATTTAATAGTACCAAAACGAATAACAAAGCAATTACCAAAAATACTGCTCCCCACTTTAGCAGCAATCCTTTATTCCTCATCTGCTTATAGACTTTTAAGATTTCCTCGCCAACCTAAACACCTCCACATACTTCTCCGCCGCACTCCTCCAGGAAAAATCCTTCTCCATCCCCCTTTTCATCAAATCCTCCCAAACTTTCTTATTCTTATAAGTCTCAATAGCCCATCTGACTGCCTCCAGAAACTCCAAAGGGTCATAATGCATAAACACAAACCCGCTCCCGGTATTTTTCTTAGGGTCAAAATTTTCAATCGTATCCGCCAGACCGCCGGTGTAACGGAGCACAGGCACCGTCCCATATTTCAAAGAATAGATCTGGTTCAATCCGCAGGGCTCGTAACGGGAAGGCATCAAATATATATCCGAGCCGGTTTCAATCAGATGAGCCAACTTATCATCAAAAGTAAAAAAACATTTAAATTTCTTAGAATATTTTTTCTCCAAATCCGCCAGGGTCTTCTCGTGCTTCTTATCCCCGGTTCCCAACAAAACCAGCTTAACATCCATAGCGAACAAATCTTCTGCAATCTCTTCTAGGAGGTCCAATCCCTTTTGCGCCACCAAGCGGGATATGATTCCTAAAACCGGAATCTCCAAATTAAGGGGTACAAAACCACACTTCTCCCACAAGCTTTGCTTGTTTTTCTTTTTGCCGGATAAATCATCCTTGCTGTAATTATAAGGAATCAAAGGGTCGGTCTCCGGGGACCATTCGGTTTCATCCACGCCGTTTAGAATCCCGTATAAATCCAAATTTCTCTGCCTGATTACATCTTCCAAGCCGTAGCCGAAATCATGAGTCGACTGAATTTCCACCGCATAGGTTTCCGAAACCGTTGTAAGCGCATCGGCGTATAGGATTCCGGCTTTTAAAAAACAGAGCTTCCCTTTATGTTCAAATTTAGTTTTTTCTGAAGCCAGCTCTGTCGGCAATCCCAGCTTGGCAAAACTTTCTTTCGGATAATTTCCCTGATAGGCAATATTTTGAATGGTGAAGGCCGAGCCGATCGACTGGAAGAAGGAGTCCTTCTGATAAATAGTTTTCAAAAAAGCCGGCACCAGGGCAGATTGATATTCATGGGGATTTATCACATCCGGCTGGAAACCGACTGCCTTTAAAGCCTCCAAGGCCGCTTTGGAGAATAAAATGAATCTTTCATCATTATCCGGATAATCCAGACCAGTGGTAGGGTCCTGGTACATTCCATCCCGGGCAAAATATTTGTCACAGGAGATTAAGAAACATTCAACCGAACTATCTGGCAGCTGGCAGGATTTTACTTGAATTGTTTCAACTTGAGAACCTAAAGCTATCTTAAGGGGTGGGGAGTTTACCGAAGTCAAATTATACAAACCTTCATCAATGTTTTTATATTTGGGCAAGATGACTTTGACCTGGTGTCCTAAGAGGGCTAAATTTTTAGCCAAAGCCCAGCAGACATCTGCCAGCCCTCCGGTTTTTGCCAGAGGAAAAATCTCCGGAGTGATAAGGGCAATTTTCAGATTTTCAGTTTTCAAGACACCCTCCTTTTAAACTAAATTTTGAAAAAGGCATAAATTTTTGGCCGAATAAAAAAGCGGGGAATAAACCCCGCCTTCTATACTCGGTCTTTTTGAATATTTCACACTTTCTGACATGAGTTCAGGGATTTAGCACATTTTAAATTCCTAATCGCCATCCAATTTTTTCGAGATTTGCTCCAGCAAACTTCCTCTGTTTTCTGGCGTGACCGTAACTAATTCCACATCTTTTCTTTTTTTCAGTTTATCCAGTTGGGGATGTTCGGTGTAAAGAACGGTTGCCAAAACTTTATTCTTGGAATCCAGGGCTTTCTGGACTACTTCTAAAAATTTGGGGGAAAGCAGTTCCATCTTGCCGATTTCATCAATGACAATGATTTTATCTGAACAAATGGCCTCCTCGATTTCCTTTATTCCTATTTCTTCAAAGTCCCGCAGGTTGACTTTGTATTTACCAATTTTGTAGATCGAGGGGAAATTCTGGTGAGCCAAAATAGCTGATTTACCGGAAAAAGTAATGAGAGAAAAACCGACCCGGTCCCCGTTTTGCATAATCTGGGAGGTAAAAAATCCGGCGATAGGGGATTTAAGCTCAAAGGCAATATTTTTTATCAAAGTGGTTTTACCAGATTTGGGTAACCCGGTCAAGAGAATGTTCACACCTGTAAAATATACAATATTTTTTATAAAGCAAGTATTTCAAAGAAATTCCCGACTTCTCCTTATATTTTTCCCATATATTGCAGAAGCAGATTTCTGTTGGCTAATTAACTTTTGTTTTTTATATTACTGCAAATTCAGGAGGAAAAATGGAGCAAAACTCTAAAAAAGACAGTCGCAGCAATTTAATCGGAGGAATAATTCTAATAGGAGTAGGGTTTATATTTTTATTGTCTAATCTGGGTATTGTCCCCCACGTCGGCACCATGTGGCCCCTGTTTTTAATCATTGTGGGAATCGCCATCATAGTGGGCGGGAGCAGAAGAAAGAAAAAAGATTCTGGCACAAGTTAAGGGAATACTTTTCAGTATTTTCAAATTTAAATTAGAAAAACCTTCTTAAATGGATGAGATTCACTTGCCGGTCGAACCAATATCCTCAGAAAAAAAGCCCGTACCCAGCATAACCTATTTTACGGTCTTTTTTTTATTGATTGGCTGGCCCCTGATTTCATTAGTCTTTATGGGAGATTATTCTCCCCAAGATTTCAGTTTCCAGGATTTGGCCTATCAGGTTTACATCCCCACTATTGTAATTGAATGGCTTTTATTTTTATTGATTCTGCTGACAGTAAAAAAAGAAGAAGGTAAATTTTCACTGTCACAAATTGGCTTCAATCAGTTCAATCTCAAAAATCTATTCTTGAGTTTTGCTTTTGTAATTGTTTCTAATATCATTTTAGTGGGAGTGGCCTTGGTAATGAAAGGAGTGGGGATTTTGCCTCAAAAAGATATAAGTTTTTTAATGCCCCAGTCTCCCGCTGAGAAACTTTTGTGGATTTTTATGTCCTTCTCGGCTGCGGTCAGCGAGGAAGCTGCTTTCAGAGGGTATCTTTTGACCAAACTGAATTTATGGATCAAGAATATCTGGTTTATTGCTATTTTATCCAGCTTAGCCTTCGGTATGGGACATATTTATCAAGGAGTTGGGGGAGTGATTTTGACCGCACTTTATGGATTTTTCTTTGCCATTTTATTTTTATGGAAAAGAACTTTAGCCCCTTGTATTTTCGCCCATTTTATGCAGGATGCCGCTGTGGTGTTTTATCAGTGGCAGGTCTGAGACTAACTCCTCCCTTACCCTCCCTTGAAGGAGAGGGTAATATCACTTTAAGAATTCTTGATAAACTTGATAAGTTTCTTCGACTGTCTTTTTCCAGGGAAATTTTTGGGACTGCTTTAGGACCTTGTTGGAAGCTTTTTGATATAATTTTTGATCTGACAAAAGCTTTAAAATTTTTTCAGCTATTTCCTGCGGGTTATCCGGATTAAATAACAGTTCTTTATCTTCCACAATTTCCGGCAGAGAAGTTCGATTAGCCACAAGGGTAGGTGTTCCGCAAGCCATAGCCTCCAGAGGTGGCAAGCCAAACCCTTCGTAATAGGAAGGGAAAACAAATAAATCAGCCGCATTGTAGAATACTGCCAAATCTTCTTCTTTTGGAAGATTTGAAAAGTATGACACTTTGTCTCCAATTTTTAGTTGAGAAATCAGCTGGGCAATTTCCGGAGTTTTGTAACCAATCCTGACTAAAATGGCATCCGGCATTTTTTGATTGACTAAGGCAAATGCCTTCACCAGATTGGGAACATTTTTTCTCCACTTTTCAATAGCTACATTCAGGATAATCTTTTTATTCAGAGGCAGTCCGAGTTTTGTTCGACAGGCATTTTTATCTTGCGGTTTGAAAATATCTAGATTCACTCCCAGATGCACTACTTTAATTTTATCTGCCGGAATGTTGAAAGTTTTAACCAGATCATTTTTCGTGCTGTGAGAATCAGACAAGATTTTTTGGGCTTTTCTTATTCCAGAATAAAGATACATTCTCCCCCATTTTTGAATGATACTGGTGGGAATGAAAAGAGGCGCCAAATCGTGGACCGTGATGATGAAGGGCTTATCAGTCAAAAGAAAAGAAAGATTCTGGCTGACGATATGGTATAAGTCATAATCAGGAATTTTCTTTTTAATCCTCATCCAGAAAAAAGGTTTACTCTCTGCCAGAAGTGAATCTGTCCTGGCTATAACTTCTCTTTCGTTCCCCGGATTTCTTACCAAAGCCTTGTTTGAAAAATCTAAATAAAGATAGTCTGTGGGAAATTTGTCTTTTAAAAATTCATACAAATATTGCCCGTATTTTCCAATCCCTTCCTTGACATCCAGGTCTGTTATTAGAGCAATTTTTGGTTTCTTGGCCATTTGTTATATGTTTAAGAATCATTACCCAGTGGCTTCCGCCACTGGGCTACCCAATCACATCGTTTCCGTCATTCTGAGCCAAGCGAAGAATCTTCTAATTTGAAGCCGCTTTTTCATAAACATCTTTCAGCTGTTTAATTATTCTGTCCCAGCCAAATTTTTCCTGTACATACTTATACCCTTCCTCCCCCAATCTTTTGGCCAGATTTGTATCTGCTAAAATTTTTTTCAAAGCCATTGCCAATTCATCCGAATTTTTCTCCGGCACCAGTATTCCTGTTTTTTTATCAATCACAATATCCGTAATTCCGCCAACGTTGGAAGCAACCACCGGTTTTTTATAACTCAGGGCTTCAATCAAAACTACTCCCAGTCCCTCGGTATCCCCTTTTTCGTCGGTAATAGCCGGCAACACAAAAACCGAACAGTTTTGATAATAATTTTTCAAGCTTTCATCATCCACAAATCCGGCAAATATTATTTTGTCATCTAAATTTTTCTCTTTGGCCAATTTCTGCAGTTTTTCTTTTTCCGGGCCTTGACCAACGATTACTAACTGAGCTTGGGTATCTTTCACGATTCTGCCGAATGCTTCTATTAAGTATCGTGCTCCCTTCCTCTCCACCAATCTTCCCACAAAAAGAATACTTCTTGGCTTAGCCAAACTTTTCTCTCTGCTCCAATCTTTTTCAGACAAACTGACTCCGTAGGGGATAATTTCAACCTCTCTATTGTACAAATCAACCACTGCCTTATAGGTATCCTGGGAAATCGCAATAATTTTATCAGAACTTTTAATTGACCATTTCAAAAACGGTTTTAAAGCAGAAACTTTAGTTTTTACCCATCGTAATTCCACTCCGTAAAATGTGGAAACAATCGGAGCTTGGGAGACTAATCTGGCCAGAAAACCAAACCAGAAGTGAGGAACCACCCAGTGGACATGAATAACATCAAATTTTTCCTTGAGGAAGAATTTGATAATTGAAAAGCTGCCAAACCAAAGATAAAAAAAAACTAAAAATTTGGGCCAAATTCCTTGTGCCACTCTGTCGGGTGCGGTCTCTTCGTGAGTCAAATTTTCCCATTTACAGAAAAAATAGCGAAAGCGTCTGACTGGAATGCCCTGAACTTGGTGAGATTTTAGACCCTTATAAGAAGGTGAAAAGACAGTTGCGTCGACCCCTTGGCTTTTTAACCTTTTGATGGTTTCAACCATCCAAGGAGTGATGATATCACCTTCATAGCGGGGAAAGGCGGAAACGATGTAGAGAACTTTCATTTATTTCTTGATGCTTTTTTTCAGCTCATCTACTTTTTCCGAGACATTGGCAATTGCCTCTGCCAGAAAACCTAATATGAAAAATAAAATTCCGGAAAGCACCAAAAGCATCACCAGATTCAAAAGGGGTCTGAATCCAGTCTCAAAGAAAATTCTTAGAACTAAGGCAACTATACCGGCTAAAATTCCCAAAAAAGTTAAAATTAGCCCGATGGCCCCAAACAAGAGCATGGGCTTTTGCATAAAGGTGAGCTGAAATTTTACGGCGAATAAATCTAACACCCCGATTAGAATTCTTCCCCAGCCGGAGTATTTTGATTTTCCGAATCTGCGGGGATATAGGTTGACTTTGATTTCAGAAACTTTATAACCTTGTTGGGCAGCCAGGACTACCAGATATCTGTGCCAATCTTTTCTTAAAGTAATGTTATCAATAATCTCTTTTTTAAAGGCCTTAATGGAATTTAAATCATGAATCGGAACTTTGAACAACTTTTGGGATAAACGGTTATAGATTTTAGAGATGAATTTTTTTTCATATTTTCCCTGCTTCCAGCCGGTGACGATATCTGAACCGTTTTGGATCTCCGCCACCATCCGGGGAACATCAAAAGGGTCGAATTGCAGGTCTGCGTCAAAGATGACGTAAATATCTCCTTCGGCTATGGCAAAACCGGTTACCAGAGCTTGAGTCTTTCCCAAATTCTGGAAATGAGAGGCAACTTTAATAAAGGGAAACCGTTTCTTGAACTCCAGAGCCTTCTGGTAAGTTTTATCCGAGCTTCCGTCGTCAACAATCACCAGCTCTCCCGTATTCCCAGATTTCTGAAAAACCTCCTGAAATTTTTCAGCCAGAAGAGAAATGTTGTCTTCTTCATTGTAGGCCGGTACAATCACAGAGTATAAGATTTTTTGTGACATAGTAATTTAATCGGCTGATTTATTTTATCTAATATTAACTTATTTGTCATAATTGTCAACCTGACATCAATATCTTTACCGCCAACTTTCCTTTCGGGTTTAAGAATTACCGGAATCAAAACGCATCCTGATATTGTAATTAAAAATCCTTGACAATTCGTTTCCGAGCTTTAGCTTAAAAGCAAAGGACAAATCTATAAGCAGAAAGATTAGATGCCGGAAAATCATCAAGCCAAACGGATTATCAAAACTTTAACCGGTCCCTGGGAAATGCGCCATTTACCAAAAATGGCCGCGGCCCTGCCCAGATGGGTTGTTCCTGACCATCTCACAGTCTTGGGTATTCTGGCTGCTCTAGTCATTGCCTTGGGGTACACGCTCACCCGTTATTCCCTTGTCTGGCTATGGTTCTCTAACTTTGGTCTCCTTCTGCATTGGTACGCAGATAGCTTGGATGGCACCTTGGCCAGAGTCCGGCATATTGAAAGAGAAAGGTACGGCTATTTTGTTGACCATATCACGGATGCCTTTTCTGTATTTATAATCTGCCTGGGGCTGGGGGCTTCCCCCTTAATGGATTTACGTGTTGCCATGCTTTTGGCAGTAGGGTATTTGCTGCTGAATATCTATGTCCATGTAGCTGCTTATACCAGAGATTTATTTATTCTATCCTTCGCTAAAATTGGACCGACCGAAGTCAGAATTTTCATCTTTCTGGCCAACCTGGTCCTGATGTTCTGGAACCCGGTGGTGGGTGAGACTTTCAATGTCAGCTTGACTGTTGTAGATTTGGCCGGTCTGGTTATAACTGTAATTTTCATTTCACTTTTCTTCATATTAGGTATTAAAGATGCCATAAAACTCGACCGTTTGGATAGAAGCAAGAGCAAGAATATTTGAAATAAAAAAACCTCAGTCAAAGTGCGACTGAGGTCAAAAGAAAGGAGTGGACACCTACACTTCACTTATTTCAATAAAGTCATCTTTCCGAAATCAGATTCATTCTGGGTGACTAATTGATAAAAATAGACACCGCTGGCAATGTCCTCACCGGAGTCATCTTTCCCATCCCAAAAAACTATTTTTTCCCCTTTGGATTGTATCTCGTTCACCAGAACTCTGACTTTTTTACCCAGAAGATTGTAGACCGTTAACTCTACCTGACCATCTTTGGATAAATGATATCTAATCTGAGTAAACGCGTTGAAAGGATTGGGAAAATTGCCGAAAAGCTTGAAATTTTTAGGTAGCCTGCGGGAGTCCGGATCTTCCACAAAAGTTCGTCTGCAGCCGGTAATAAAAATTTTGGCCTTCCCTTCAAAGTCCATTCCGCCATCCAGTTTTCCCGTCACGGTTACCTCCACTGTATCTCCGGGTTGAATCTGTTCTGGCAAGCTATTGATGGCTTCAAATTTATTGAATTTTACTTTTAAGACTTTCCCCTCAAAACCCCGGTGACGTCGCAGAATTTTTGCAAAAAAGCAATCCTCATCCGATTCTTGGTCATAACCTGACGACTTCCCGTTTCTGCTCTGATTTTTTTGGGAATTATATGAAAATGTAACTTGGGGGTCGTCGTCATCGCCGCAGTCTTTTTTTCTGGCTACTTCAACGACTGAATTCAGTCTGATGGTTTCTACCAGAATATGCTTGACATGGATTAAGGAGTCACCAGCTTTTATTTCTCCGATGTAGCAGCTGATTTTTCCTCTCCCCTCATCCCCATCAGCAACCAGACCGCCTCCCACATCATCATCGTCGTCTCCGTCATCATCATCTCCATCCTCGTCACATTCCTCTTGGTCGGGACTTCGCCACTGTATATTCCATTTGTCGGGACTGAAAACAATTTTGGCACTGGCCATTGCGGGCAGGTGCTCAACTTGAATTTGATAAATTCTGTCTGTCACAATGTCCGAAACCCATAAATATTTTCCATCCCACTCGACTTCCGTGGCATTGGTGCCGGGCCCAGAGAAAGCCTGTAAAAAATCTCCATCTTTGGTAAGCTGGACAATTTTATTGTTGAATGACTCGCATAACCAGAAGGCCGAGCCATCCCAGGTCAAGCCGCTGGGGTTGCCATCATAGGTTGCGATTGAAAATCTTATTAAAACATTCCCGTTTGAATCTAATTTATTGATAGTCAAACTATCTTGAAAAATTACCCATAAATTAGCTCCATCCCAAGCCAAGCCCGCAAGTCTTTTTGACTTGGTGGCTATTTTCTTTAGAAGTACACCACTTTTGGAAACCCGATAAATCTTATCACCAAGACCTTCGCTAATCCATAAAGCGTTGCCGTCCCAAGCCAAACCTGAGGCAATAGTGGACCACTTAAAAGAAGATAGAACATTTCCAGAAGTGTCTATTTGATAAATAGTACTACCGCTGTCCGAAATATTAGCACTCCAAAGAGATTGTCCATCCCAAGTTAAACCCCAAGTTCCGTTCTCACCCGGAGCCACGAAAGATTTAATCACGGTTTGGGAGAACCCGAGTGTTGCTAAAAATAGTGAAATAAGTAAAGCTAAAATGAATTTCTTGCTCAAAAATCCCTCCTTATTAGGTTGTATAACCTTAATCCTTTAGCTAAACTTTGATGGATGAATTTGTCTCCGTCTTAAATTGAGCAAAATTTGTGCCTTTTGTCAAATTTTAATCAAAGCTATGAGTCTTGGCGGAAAATTATCAAAAATTGGAGTTAATTTAAAAGATGATTTGCACTTACATTAAGTGATTAGTATCTGAACAATTTATGGGGGGAATGCCATCTCAATTTTTTTCTTATAAATTATGCAAGCCGGTTCACACTTTCTCTTCTAAATTTGCAGTCATAATCTCGGCCTGCTTTAAAGAAAAGTGTTCTTTTCTGAAATAGTACAGACCTAAGAGGGTAACCGGGACATAATTGCATAACCATAGAATTATGGAAAAGGAAAATGCGGTGCTCTTGGGAATTTTAAAAAAGCTCAAAGCCAGTACACAGGCCAGCTGGAAGGTTCCGATGAAACCCGGAGAAGAAGGAAGTGAGACTCCTAAAATTACCAAAATGAGCAGAATAAAGGAAGCGTAAATCGGTGGATGTAAATCAAAAGCCAAGAAAATAAAATAGTTGCTCAAGGCGGTAGCAAACCACAGTACCAGTGAAATCAGCATTATCCAGAGAACCGAAGCGAAATGGTCCAGCACGGCCAGCCCGCTGACGAATCTGAAAATAAGATGGCGGAATCTCTCGAACCAGGATTTTTTGACAAAGAAGAAAATCTTCTCTAAGAAGTTCAAAGTCAGGTTGGTTTTAGTCTTCAAAAAAACTAAAAGCAAAAGAATGCCGGCTACCAAAAGTAAGGTAAGGTCCCCGATTTTTTTTATCAAATCAGGAGTGGGAAATAAAACCAGAGTGAACCACAACGCTACCAGCAAAGCCAGCAGGTCAAAAATTCGTTCCAGGACAATGGTAGCTAAGGTTGCCGACTTTGAGATTTTTTCCTTTTTGCCTAGAGAATAAGCTTTCACAAATTCACCTATTCTGGCCGGCAGTAAGTTTATGGCCATAAAACCGATTAAAGTGGAACGAAAAAGTGAGGTCAAACTGACCTTTTTGATGGGGTTTATCATAAGTTTCCAGCGGACCGCCCGAATCCACATACCCAGTATGACAAACAGAATGTTGGGAATCATATACCAGTAATTGGCTTGTTGCAGTGCGGTCAGGGTTTCGGCAAGGTTTACTTTGCGGACTGCCAGATATAAAAAAACAATTGAAATTAAAATTCCCAAAATCAAGCTTTTCTTCAAATTACACCCTTTATTGATTTATAATACTTTCAATAATCTCTAAACTTTTATCGGCCGTTTTCTCCCAGCTGAATTTTCTAGCCCATTCCAAGCCACCCTGAATCAATCTATTCCGCAGATTTTGGTCAGAGAGAATTTGAATTAAAGCTGAAGACAAATTTTGAATTTTCCCATATTCAAATAATAAACCGCTCTTCCCAGGCAGAACCGAGTCCCTCAATCCCGGCACATCACTGGCAATCACCGGAGTTCCGCAGGCATTGGCTTCGATATTGGTCAAGCCCCAGCCCTCTTTTAAGGAGGGATATACCGAGACCCAGCTTTTCTGTAAAAATTTTACTTTTTGTTCTTGGCTTACAAATCCGGCAAATCTGACTTTCTGCTCCAATTTTAAGTCCTGGACTAATTTTTCTAATACCGGTTTATAGTCCCCTTCTCCTACTATTAGAAGTTCCGCTTCAGGAATCTTTTCCAAAACTTTGGGCATGGCTTTGATCAAATCATCCACTGATTTATATTTTTTGATTCGTCCTAAATAAATTATGGTTGGAGTTTCAAATTTTGGCGACTCTGGGTCATGTTGATATAAATCATGGTCGATGCCGCATTCTACCACAGAAATATCTTCCGCCGGAATATTTTTGGCAACCAAATCCTTTTTGGTGCTTTCTGAAATTACCATAAATTTAAAGCCTCTGTAAACTTTGGGAACCGGTTTTTCAGACAGATAGATGTACAGCCCTAAAAAAAAGTTAATCTCTTTGAAAACCGAGTCTGAGAATAAATGGGGGATTATGACCAAAACCGGGAGTTTATGAAAAAGAGGGGTAAAAAAAGGGATTTTATTTATATCTTCTAATATGATGTCAAATTTTTCGTGTCTTAGAAGTTTCTTTAATTTAAAAGGCAAAACCCAGTTGAAAGTATAGCGGCCGCCGGTGCGGATAATTCTGATTCCATCTTTTTCTTCCGATTTGACAGCCTCTTCATATCCGGAACAAAGCAAGGTCACGCTGTGCCCCTTTTGAACTAGGCGGGCTAAAATTTCCGTAAGGTGAACTTCTGCGCCTCCGGCTTGAGGATTAGATATATCCTGCCAGTTAATTGCCAGAATTTTTAATCCCATACATCTCCTTTATGCAACAAGATTGCGAATTTCATCACTTTTACCCATTTCTTTTGGAATTTGTGCTTATGTAAACGTAGGTCGGGATCTATTCCCGACCTATTTGGCGGGGAATGATCCCCGCCTACGCCTGCTTCAAAGCCAGATTCTTCGCTTACGCTCAGAATGACAACTTACTCCTATTTAGCCAAAATCTCTTTATTGCTTTTGGCAATAGCGTCCAAAATCCCGTTCACAAATTTTCCGCCCTCGGGTGAGGAAAACTTTTTAGCCAGTTCAATGGCTTCATCAATGGAAACTTTTATGGGTATATCCGGAAAATACAGCATCTCACACACGCCCATTCTCAAAATTATGCGGTCCACTGAATTGAGGCGTTTAAAATCCCAGTGCTCCAGTTTTTCTTTGATTAATTCAGCAATCTTTTCGCCATGCTCTAAGATTTGTTTAATCAAACTCTGAATGAAAAGCTTATCCTTGGGATTTACTTTGGACTGCTCTAATATTTGAGCCAGTAGCTCTTCCCAGTTTATCTCTCTGATTTCAGAAGCATATAAAGTTTTCAAAACCAGCTCCCGACATTTTCTGCGACTGCTCATAGGATTATAAAATAAAGTTTTTTTTGATTCTGTAAAGAATTTTTCGGATTCCTAAATTTCAAAGAGCAATTAAATTTCTTTGCTCAAATTCGCCATTTCAATAGCTGTCAAAGCTGACTCCCAGCCCTTATTACCGGCTTTGCTTCCGGCTCTTTCAATGGCTTGCTCCAAATTTTCTGTCGTGATGACACCGAAAATTACCGGAAGGTCACTTTCCAGAGCTACTTTTCCAATATTTACTGCCACTTGATTAGATATGAATTCAAAATGAGGAGTCTCACCCCGAAGGATAGCTCCTAAACAGATGACAGCTGAAAACTTTCTGCTCTTGGCTAATTTTTGTGCCATCAGAGGAATTTCAAAAGCACCCGGTACCCAAACCACTGTA
>Ga0154874_175_pt1 | contig 16807 bp, 15 predicted proteins | sample Rifle2008BG19ft_FD_105846 | JGI IMG/M metagenome (GOLD analysis project Ga0154874, IMG submission 105846) | candidate division Zixibacteria bacterium RBG_19FT_COMBO_42_43
GCAAGGCAGCCAGATCTCCAAAACAATTGCTTTTGGTGTTATTCTTTAATTATGCCGTCGCCCCTTTCTTTATGTTGTTGCTTGCTAAATTATTCCTTTCCGGGAATAAAGACCTATATGTGGGTCTTGTTCTATACGGACTTGCTCCCTGTATTGCTATGGTAATTGTTTTCACATTCTTAGCTCTGGGCAATAATGTTCTTGCCCTCGTTTTAGTTGCCATAAACTCAATCGCCCAGATGTTGTTGATCCCGCTTTATGCTAAACTTTTACTGGGTAATATATCCTTTGATGTTTTAGTGGTAGGTGAAAGTGTACTGTTATATCTTGGACTACCTTTGATAGCAGGTTTTATAACCCGTAAGATTGCGGTAAGCAGAGTGGGTGAAGAAGGGTTTAGACGCTTTAAAACCTACCTTGATTCTCTGTCTATCGTGGGGCTCCTCTTCACATTGATAGTAATGTTCGCCCTTAAAGGAGACCTTATCTTACAGAGGCCTGTGATAATTGTCCAGATGGCAGTTCCGATGACACTTTTTTTCTGCATAATGTTTGCCATGGCTTATATTGTGGCCTGGAAAGTCGGATTTGATTATAAAGACTCAGTCGCTGTGGCGTTTAATTCCACAGGCAGGGATTTTGAGATAGCTATTGCCATCGCTATAACAGCATTTAATCCTGCTGTTGCGCTGGCCACAGTTGTCGGACCTCTTATCGAGGTTCCCGTAATGTTGGTTTTAGTCTGGGCGGTAAGAAGGTCAAGAGAGAGATTATTTGAAAAGGTTCCTGCCTTAGCACCAGCGACGAAAGTTATTTTAAATACCAACAATCCCAGCGAAAGTGCAAAAAATAATAACTGGGGTGATAAAAATGAAAAAATGGTAAAGTAGTAAAGCTTTTTTTGTGTTGTGTCGTGAGCTACTCCCGACTCGTTCCGATAAATCAGACTGAACACTTTTTACGAGCCGTCAGGAATAGTTCCTGACGAAACAATCAAAGAAAATCACGTTCGCAGATTGTCAGTAAAATCCTCAATAAATTCTAAAAGCTCTCTTACGTTTTTTAATTTCTTCTAAAATTTAGTCTTTTTTCCCAGTTGAAATATAGCTGTAAACAAAAACCGCCAAAAGTGACCCAATAATTGGTCCCAGCCAGTACACCAGATGAGCTGACCAACCTCCGGAAATTAAAGCCGGTCCAAAAGCCCGGGCTGGGTTCATGGCCGCACCGGTCAAAGGCCCTCCCATTAAAATATCAAACAGCAAAACCAGACCGATTCCGAAACCAGACAACTGCTTCGGTCCTTTAGGATCAACTGCTGTTCCCAAAATAGCAAAGATCAAAAAGAAGGTCAAAATGGCTTCAACTAAAACCCCTAAAGCAAAAGTAATATTCGGCCCTAAAACCGGTGTTCCTAAGAAAACTGGTTCCCAGGCGTCGTTGGGGAAAATAATCACCAACAGAACTGCAGCAATTATGGCACCCAAAAGTTGAAAGATGATATAACCCAAAGCGGTTTTCCCGGGGATTTTTTTCAAAGACCAAATGGCAATGGTTACAGCCGGATTAAAATGAGAGCCGGAAATATACATACAAGCAGAAATCATTACCGACAGAACCACAGCATGAGCTAATGCCACTCCTAATAGCCCAACACCTCCAGAAGTCAAACTGTCGGTGCAAATTGAACCTGCTCCTATAAAAACGAAAGCAAAAGTTCCTACCAACTCCGCTATCAACGCCTTCATTTACCCCTCCTTGTCTTAAATTCTTACATGGTTACTACCGGAGTACTTCTCTTTTTCTTCAGCAAGTGATCCACCGAAAGTTTTCCTCCACCTTGAACCATCAGGCATAAAGCCATAGCCATCAAAGCCAGAGGATATTCAAAACCACCCGGACCGGTCAGACCATTTTTTAGATGCACCGTTAAAATTGCCACCAGCATGGCAAAAGCCACCGGAATACTGGCCCAGCGGGTTAAGAATCCTAATAAAAGAAAAATCCCTCCCACAAATTCAGTCAACATCAAAAGCCAGGCCGAGAGTCCCGGCAAAGGTATTCCTAAATTAGTCATAAATCCAGCTACTGCCGTGTGACCCTGGACAAAAATCTTCTGGCCGCCGTGGGCAATAAAAATCGGCCCGATTGCTAATCTCAAAAGCAACTGCCCCCAGTGTTCACATTTACCACACATAAAACCTCCTTGGTTTTAGGGTAAATTTTGTTTCAAAATGATACTTCCCTCTCTTTTTGTCAAGAAAAAATTTTCAGCCTAATTAAAGTTAATACTGATACGAAATTTTGTTGGAGCTACTCAATAACCTTTAAGATTTAAAAACAACAAATTTCTTGACTTTTTTTATTGTCAAGCTAATTTAGAACAGTTTTTAGAATTTGAATTTTGCTGGGAATTGAAAAAATCTGAAAGGTCAAAATTTCAGACTAAAAAGAGGGGAATCAATGAATAAAAAAAATATAAGTTTCCGGGTGCTTGGTTTGAAGGACGGTTGGGGCTTAGTTTTTCCGGCAATTCTAATCTGTGGCTTAACTTGGACGGCCTCTGCCAAAGATTCTGGCTCAAAAAATCAGAAGGAAAATAATCTTTCCCGCAGGCAACCGATAGAATTCATTTCCGTTCAATTTTTCAACGAACCTCAAAAACCACTGCTGGCAGATTGGCAACCGGTCTCACCATCTTTTGAGGGAAAAGCTTTTGTGAAAGATAAACATGGGAAATATATTCAGGTTCAGCGGACTACACCAATGGTTAGGTCGGAAGCAAACTTTTTTCCCGGGATTTCACAAGCACCTCAAGCAGATTTTTATATCCAGGATGGGTCGGAAACCTCTATTGCCATAAACTATGACAACGGCAACAATCTCATCGCTACCTACAATGAGGGCTGGAATTTCAATCCGGATATCCCCCACAGTAATTCCACGGACGGGAATGTCTCCTGGACGAACAGAAGTTTTCCCAACGGTGCAGGGACTTTTACCGATTATCCCTTTGACCCTTGGGCCAATGCCGGCAACGATTCCTCAGAGTTTTACTCCACCCAGATTCGAAATGATGGTGCTTCGGCCAGTTCCCATTGTGTGGTTTCTCGCTCGCCTGATGGGGGGGAAAGTTTCACACTTTTCTTTGAAGAAATTAAGGCCGTGTTTCAGGACCGGGAGATGGTGGATATCGACAGAACCACAGCCCGCGGCGGTGGGTCAGGAACCAGCCATGATAAAAAAGTGTATTTATGCTATGACGACTGGGGTGGTGGTGCAACTTATACCGCCTCGGTGCTGCAAGTGGTGGATTCTTTAGGGTCTGGATTAGCAGAATATCAGATTTCTACTGTGGCTCTTTTCAAAGGGAGCCAAATGCAGCCGGTGGCAGATACCGGAGATGGCAGATTATATATTCAGGCCACGGCCATTGGCGGGGGAGGAGGTACTATTTTCGCTCGCTTTCATTCGGTGGTTAATGCCGGAGCAGGTGTGACTACGGATGTCTCGGTTCTAAGCTGGTCTGCCGTCGGGCAGCGACTGGGTGTCAGTTCTCGCTGGGGTTTGAACGGACACAGGATAGACCAGCACGGCTATCTGGATATTGACCGGAGTTCCGGACCCAGAAGAGGACGGCTTTATTTTATCTCCAACCGCAACCCAAACCCCACCAATTCCGCTTTAGACCAGGGAGATGTATATCTTTCCGTTTCCACAAATGGTGGAGTCAATTGGTCTTCAGCTCTCCTTGTCACAGTTACCGGCAAAACTCAATATTTTCCCATGCTGAATGTGGATGAACAGGGATGGCTGCATATCGCTTATTATCAAAATGATTCTGGGTCCGCCAACGGCGGAGTGCTGAATGCTAGCAAAGCCAATCTCTATTACGCCTTCTCTACCGATGGTGGAACCATTTGGTCTTTACCGAGGCGGGTTAATGCAGACAGTACTTCCTTGGATTTTAATGACCCCCCACCGGACCTATCTGGCAGCAACTATTATTTAATTGGAGATTATGCACAGTTGCAAGCTACTGGAATAGATACTTCAACAAAAGTTTATGTTCTCTGGAGTGGTTACGACAAAGACCGGAGTGACGGTTCAGTAGGAAATAAAAAGGAAAGAGTTTACTGCACCACCCTAACTACGCTTTCCGGCTGTCTGGCTAAAGCTGGCGATGTCACCGGAGAAGGCAGCATAACTTTACCGGATGTTGTAGCTCTCATAAATTTTGTTTTTAGAAACGGTCCGGCTCCTTCTCCGGCCTGCCGAGGAAACGTGGACGGGAACGCTGTTATCAATCTAGCTGACATAGTGTACCTAATCAACCGCATTTTCAGAAGCGGCTCGGCTCCTATCAATTCCAGTGTGTGTTGTTTGTGAGAATTTAATCTCTGACCATGGAATCCTAAACCTGAACAACCTCTGAGAAAGCAATTGACTAAAAAATTTACATTTTTTATCATACCAAGAAATATAGCTTTTCGGCAGATTAAAAAAAAATTAGAAATTTGGAACAAAATTTTAGCAGGAGCGGTTTAATATATAAACTTGCTTTTTTACTTTACCGGGGTTCAAGAGAAGGAGCGCACATGAGAAAGAAAGGGATATTATTAATATTTTTAGCACTGCCGGGATTGTCCTGGCTCTACCACAGTCAAACTCTTAGAGCGCTTCCGCATTATTCAGCCAAAGAGGCCACCCGCTGTGCGACCTGCCATTTTAACCCCACTGGCGGGATGGCGCGGACCCAAACCGGCATCAACTACGCTTTAAATAATCATTCTTTCAAAGAAGAAGCCGAGTCGCAAAAACCGCTTCTAAATTTTTCGCTGGGGGATAATCTGACTCTGGGTTCGGATATGCGTTTCAACTATATTTACCAAGATTCAACCCCAGTCACTTCTTCTACTTTTTTTACCATGCAGGGTGCCATCTATTTAGCAGCTCAAGTAGACCCTCATTTGCTTTTGTTTTACAATAACGATTTTGGGTACTCCGACATTAACATACCCAGAGGACCACAGAATCGGGAAGTTTGGGGAATGTTTCGCCGGTTTCCTTTTAATTCCTACCTCAAAGTAGGCCGCTTCAAGGTTCCTTATGGCATCCGTTTAGATGACCATACTTCTTTTGTCAAAGATATGTTAGGTTTTGGAAATCGGTCGCAAGATAACGGAGTGGAAATCGGTTTTACTCCGGCCACTTTCTTTTGGCATCTCTCTTTTACCAATGGAGCCGGCGACCCGGGAATTTCTCTGGATAACAACCGTTTCAAAGCCGTTACCAACAAAGCCGGTTTCACCATCAAACATTTTGGCTTGGGTGCATCATTTGCCTACAATCGTTTTACCACCTCTCCAGAAAAATTTGACCGAGCCAGAGTGGGAGTTTTTGGTTCCTTCAGCTGGCAGGATTTTGTCCTTTTAGCTGAAGCGGACTGGGCCAGAGATGATATTTTCTTCTCACCCAACCGTTCTGAACACCTGGCTTTCTATTCCGAAGCGGCTTATCAAGTTCATAAATCTATCTGGCTTAAAGCTAAATGGGACCTGTGGGACCCCAACACCAAAATGTTTTCCACCGGACAGAAGGTCAAAGATGACGTCGTGCAAAGAGTGACCCTGGGGAGTGATATTCTCCTGTATAACTTGGCGGATGTGAAACTGCAGTACCGCTTCAATATCGAAGAACCCAAAAAGTCCAACAATGAGCTGGTAACCCAATTATACATTTTCTTCTGACGTATAATTATTAAGTTTTTGCATCTTTTCGGGAACCTTCAAGGAGAAAATAATGTTGAATCTAATTAAGAAGGGGACATTTATACCCAGACTGCTTGTAATGGCAGGCTTTATAACAATGACCCTTTTGGTTTATAAGGAATTAGACTCACAAGAGAAAAAAGTGACACCGGATACAAGCAAAAAAAACTCTGATTCTATATTTTTTAGCAGAGATATTCAGCCGATTTTGACCAAAAATTGTGCCATCAAAGAATGTCATATAGCTCCCAAACCAGCCAAAAAAATGGACCTTTCAGAAGGCAAAGCTTATATGAGTATGGTTAATGTTACCTCTCGAGAAATGCCTAAACTGAAAATCGTAGCGCCCGGAAATTTAGAATTAAGTTACCTCTACGACAAATTAACCGGAAATCACAGCGAAGGGGACCGGATGCCAGCTGGTAAGAGAGCACTCCCGAAAACTCAAATTGAGCTGATTAAGAAATGGATTTTAGCTGGAGCAGCGGGTGATTCTATTACGGCACTGGTCAAAGATTCAGTGGACAAAAGAGATTCTTTTCAACAAAAAGCGTTGGAATCTAAAAAGCCGGAGAAAAAGATTGAATAGGTTTGCTTTTTGGATTTTAGTAATCAGTTAAGGTTTATATGCAAGGAGGTTGGCTATGAGGAAGGAAGCGTTAAGATTGGTAGGGGGAGTATTAATTTACCTATTTGTTTCTTCAAGTCCGTCGCAGGGAACGATTCATAATGTCTCCATAGTTGATTTTGGGTTTACTCCCCCCAAGACCACTGTCAATCCGGGGGATACCGTAAGATGGACTAATACCGGTGCTTTTGTGCATACTTCAACCAGTGATCTTGGATTTTGGAATTCCGGTAACTTAGGTCCGGGAGGAATGTTTAGCCGTCAGTTTTTCTCTTCCGGGAAAAATCCTTATCATTGTATACCACACCTGGCTTCCATGAAAGATACCATATTTGTAAATAACGTTCCCCCAACGTTGTCAGTACCCGGCTCTCAATCTGTGAACGTGAATTCTCCTTTGAGTTTTTCGGTTTCAGCTGCAGACCCCAATTTTTCTATGACCGACCCCATGGCTCTGCGGGAGAATGTAACCCTTACCTTAGACAGTGTCCGACCCGACCCTCCCGTAACCAATCCCACTGTAGGCGCTGGAAATCCGGCTACTTTTAGTTGGACACCGGCCTGTACAGAGTTAGGAACCTATACCGCTTATTTTAAAGCCAGCGACGGCAAAGGGGGTTTAGATTTTGACTCAGTGGTGATACAAGTGAATACCACCATTCATTTGGATACCATAACCGACGTCGTATATGACGCTGCTCCAGATACAATTTCTCCCTGTGACATCATGAGTTGGATTTATTTATCCACATTGACAGCTCAAATTGACAGTCATACCGTGACCAGTGATTCCTCGGGGCTGTTTAATTCAGGCATAATGCATCCGGGAGATACTTTTTCTTATCAGTTCGTCAACAAAGGAACCTTCGGCTATCACTGTGTAGTGCATGGTGGTGAAACCGGGGCTGTTAAAGTCGGTATCGATAAAAGGGGGGATGCCAACGGTAATGGCACAATCAATTTGGCAGACATAATATATCTGGTAAACTTTGTCTTCAAAGGTGGACCAATACCAAATCCTCTTTGTGTAGGGGATGCTAATAACTCGGGAGGCAACCCTAATCTGGCAGACATAATTTTTTTAGTTAATTTTGTCTTTAAAGGAGGACTGGCACCTAACCCTCCCACCTGTTAAGTTGCGGTTGATAACTGTCTGCCAAGATTAAAGCCCCATTATATAAGATGGGGCTTTTTTACTGGGCTCTTTTGTTTAATTCAGTGACGATTTTACCAGAGTTTAGTTAACCAACACTTCTAAAGTTTCTTCAAGAAATCCTGTGGAGTGGTTCCGGTGAAATATTCGCTTTGAATAAAAATCACCTTTTTGTTTTGATCCACTCCAATCAGAGTGGGGTAATAGTTAATCTGGTATTTGCTGACAAAAGCCGCCTGGGGGTCGTTTAAGAGGGTAAATCTCAGGCCCTTTTGGGTCTGGTAATTTTTAAGATCGGCTACCGGCTCCGGAGAAATCCCGATTAAAATGTAGTTTTCCGGCATAAAGTTAACAGTTCTCTGCCATTTCAGGACCTCCTCTTCACAGTGAGGACTGCCCGTAGCCAGAAAAAGTAAAAAAGTTTTTTTCCCGTTCATTAAGTCATGCAGATTGATTTCCTCATCAGCCAAGCTTTTTAGTTTAACATTGGGAAAAGTGTCACCGGTTTTGAAAGCAATTTGAGAGCTGGTATTCTGGGTCTCCTTTTTCATCTTGCGGGAGGAGACATAGTTTCCGGCCAAAATCCCCAAAAAGGCGGAAATGGCCACCCCCAGGATAAAAAAAATTACGAACATCCTGGATATCTCAAATTTTTTGGGCATCTTCATATTCTAAAAAAGATTTTTATTAAAAATCAGTTATATTTATATTAGAATGAAATTTTTGTCAAGCTTAAAGTTATCGGCGCCAGACTAAACCGGACTAAAATGCAAATTAAATTGTTCAAAGTTTGCCTTTTCAATACGTTCTTATTTTCTTGGGCATTAGCTCAAAGCGACTCTAATTTTGCGTATACCCCTAAAAAAATTGAAAAAATTACCATTCTGCGCAGAAATATTTTTGACCTGAGCTTGGGCCAGTATAAAAAATTCCCCTACACTTGGGCTAATAAGTTTCATATCCTTACCAAAGAAAAGGTAATCCAAAGAGAGCTGCTCTTTGCGGCCGGAGATTCCTATAATCAGGAATTAATCGAAGAAAGCGAACGAAACTTACGCAGATATGAATTTTTAGGGAAAGTTGAAATAAAAGCCAGAGAAAATTCTAAAAGAAATCTAGAGGTAACGGTCGAAACCGAGGATTTGTGGTCTTTATCCTTAGCCGCGGTCATTTCCGGTGCCGGAGATAAATACAACTACACCGTCTCTTTGAATGACCACAATTTTTTGGGCTGGGGACAGACTGTGTCCGTTTTTTACTCCCAGGACCACTCCACTTTTTTTAAAGAAGAGTATGGTTTGCAATTTTTTGACCCCCGGGTTTTTCATTCTCAGCACCGGGTAAATTTAACGCTCAACAAACTCAGCTTCGGACACTGGCGGGTTTTGGATTTCAGCAAGCCCTTTTATGCCTTAGCCACAAAATGGAGTTATGGTGTGAGAGGCGAAGATTTGAAAGATAAAGTTAGCTTTTTTCAAAAGGGAACGGAGGTTCTGAGAAATTCTTATGCCCATCAGAAAGGGGAAGTTTTTCTGTCCCGCTCTTTCGGTTATCTGAAGCGGAAAGAGCTGGGTGTGGCTTATTTCTACCAGAGGGATAAATTTCGACCTGTAGAAACGAATAGCAGTTTAGATACTTCCAACTTTTCTGTGACTGGTGAAACTGAAAAGATTGGTCGCCTGAGCCTTTCTTTCGGGTTAGGAGAATTGCGGTATGCACAAGAGACTAAACTGGATAATTTTGAGCGAATTGAGGATTTGCAACTGGGCTGGTTTGCCAAAGCCGGGCTGGGAAAATCTTTTGAGTTTTTGGGCTCGGACAGAGAGGACTGGTATTTTTCAACCCAATTCAGGTGGGGCTGGAAAATTTCTCCCCGGCAGTACCTGCTTTTTTTGAACCAGAACGAAGCTTACCGCTATAAACAAAACTTTGACCGGCTCAAAAACTACTGGAAATTAACTTACTTCAATAAAAGCTTGCCATCTCAAACCGTCGCCTTGGGATTAAATTTGTCCGGTATTTCCCGGCAATCAAAATACCGCCAGATTACCCTGGGGGGAGATTTGGGATTAAGGGGTTACGAAGTCAACCAGTTTTCCGGCCAAAAACAGATTCTGTTCAATCTGGAAGACCGGATCTTCACCTCGCTAAAAATTTTGACGGTGGCATTAGGAGCGGTGGTCTTCTTTGATGCCGGTTATCTCTGGGAAAAAGAGAGCCACATAAACCTGAAAGACCTGCGGGCCGATATGGGGATTGGTTTGCGCTTGGGATTTACCAAAGCTCTGGCCGGCAGAGTGGCCCGCCTTGACCTGGCTAAAGCTTTGCAGGAAGACAGATACTTTATTTCTTTGGGTGTGGGTCAGGTATTCGGCTGGGAGTAACACGAAAGCACGAATGGCTACGCCATGGTGTAACCAAAGAATGAATTACGAAAAACACGAAAAAAATGTAATACAAAAAAACGATTAACGTAAAGCTTGTCAAATGGCACCACTCGGCAGATAATTTGGTGGCGAAGATTCTTGGGCATAAGTGAAAAATTGACATCCGCTCCAAGTTTTTTTATTTTATATATCTTGCAATTCTTTAGAGATTGATTTAAATTAAGGGTTTTAAAGGAGCCAGATGAAAGAGTATAAGATCGATCAGATACGCAATCTGGGTTTGGTTGGTCACGGCGGAGTAGGTAAAACTTCCTTGGCGGAAGCCCTGCTTTTTTCAGCCGGCATTACCACCCGTTTGGGCAGAGTAGAGGATGGGAATACTGTTTCTGATTATTCGGCCGAAGAAATTACAAGAAAAATCTCCATCGCCGCTTCTCTTCTGCACCTGGATTGGAAAAATTACAAAATCAACTTAGTCGATTTGCCCGGCTATGCTGATTTCATAGGGGAAGTGGTGGCCGGCTTGAGGGTCACTGAAACCGCTTTGATTTTGATTTCGGCTTTATCCGGAGTAGAAGTCGGGACCGAACAGGTCTGTAAAACCGCGGAAAAATACGATTGCGCCAGAATGTTTTTCTTGAACAAGATGGAAAAAGAGCATGCCAGCTTCAGCAAAGTCTCCAAGCAGCTGCAGGACAGATTCGGAAGCGGGGTCGTAGCGGTCCAGCTTCCCTTGGGTGAAGGGTTAAATTTCAAAGGGGTCGTTGATTTAATCCAGATGAAGGCCTATATATTCCAAAAAGGGGCTCAGCCCAAGGAGGACAAAGTCCCCTCTGATTTCGATTCCCAGGCCCAGGAAGCCCGAGAAAAAATGATGGAAGCCATAGCCGAATCAGACGACGCTCTTCTGGAAAAATTCTTTGATAAAGGGGAATTGACCGAAGAGGAAATCAAACGGGGCTTAAAAAAGGGGATTAGCTCAAAAAAAATTTTCCCTCTGCTTTGCGGAACAGCCACAGAAAATTGGGGGAGCAATCTGCTCCTTGACTTTGCCACCGAATATCTCCCCTCTCCGGCTGATTTTGGAGAAGTAAAAGGGATAGATCCCAATACCAAGCAGGAAATCAAAAGAAAAATAGCCGTGGAAGAGCCCACCTGTGCGTTTGTTTTCAAAACCGTAGCAGAACCTCATGTGGGGGAGCTTTCCTTTTTCAAAGTCTATGCCGGCAAAATCTCCCCCGGCAATGATTTATTGAATCCCACTAAACAGGTAACCGAAAGAATCGGTCAAATCTATGTCATGAACGGTAAAGAGAGAAAAGAGATCGGTAATATATCTGCCGGAGATTTGGGGGCTTTTGTGAAATTGAAATCCACTCATAGCGGAGATACTTTGTGCGACAAGAAACACCCCATTTTACTCCCACCCATCGATTTCCCCAAACCGGTCATCAATATGGCTATCAAGCCCAAAAATAAAGGGGATGAAGAAAAAATCGCCAACGGTTTTGCTAAACTGCATGAAGAAGACCCCACTTTCATCATGGTGGTAGACGGCGACATCAGGCAAACCATAATCTATGGTCAGGGAGAACTGCATTTGGAAATTATGGTGGATAAGCTTAAGAAAAAATTCGGGGTAGAGGCCGAATTGGAAAAACCCAAGATTCCCTACCGTGAAACCATCAAAACCAAAGCCGAAGCCCAGGGAAAATATAAACGCCAATCCGGCGGCCGCGGTCAATACGGTGATGCCTGGCTCAAAGTAGAGCCATTGCACCGGGGAGAGGGTTTTCAGTTTGTGGATGACATCGTGGGTGGGGCAGTCCCTGGCAAATATATACCGGCCGTTGAAAAGGGTGTGGTGGAAGCTATGCACGAAGGGATTTTAGCCGGTTATAAAATGGTGGATATAAAAGTCAGCATCTACGATGGCACCTATCACGTGGTGGATTCCTCGGATATGGCTTTTAAAATTGCCGGCTCCATGGGTTTCAGGAAAGCAGCTCTGGAGGCCAAACCGGTTTTGCTGGAGCCGATTTATAACGTAGAAGTAATAGTGCCCAGCGAGTTCATGGGGGATGTCATGGGGGATATCTCTTCTCGCAGAGGGAAGATTATGGGGATGGAAGCGGATGGCGGGTTTGAAAAAATAAAAGCCAAAGTTCCCTTGGCGGAACTGTATAAATATTCAACCTCACTTAGGTCTCATACTCAAGGTCGGGGCCATCATACTCGTGAATTTTCTCACTACGAGGAAGTCCCCCGAGAGATAGCGGATAAAATAATCAAGGAAGCCCAGGACCACAAGCAGAAAGAAAAAGAAGAAGAGTAATACCAAAAAATATATGAGGAATTCAAATCTGCGCAAAATTCAAGGAATGGTTTTAATAATTTTTTTACTCTTGCTAAGTTTGAATTCTTCCAGCTGGAGTTTGGACCGGGATGGAATGGTAGGATTTGGCGGGACGATTTTAACCGGTCTGGCTACCGGTGATTTCGGCTCTTTAGTCGAGTCCGGCCTGGGACCAGGGGTCAACATTGAATATTTTATGAATAAGTCAGTGGCTGTAGGTGCTAATTTCGGATATTTACTTTTTCAATCCCCCGCGGTCATTCAGGATAGCACCTTGACTCAGGAATGGAGGATGCTCTCCTATGGAGTATTCGGAAAATATATCTTTAATCCGGATAAAGAGTTTTCTTTTTATGGCAAAGGAGGAGCCATGCTGAATTCCTACCAAATCAAGTATGAGAGAGTGTCGCAACCGGTGGCGTCTGATTCTTCCAAAATTAAAGATAATACAGCTCAAATAAGCGCTGGCTTGGGGATAACCTTTGATTATAAAGAGAGACTGGGGCTTTTTGCGGAATTTTTATATAACCGCCTTCTGATAAAAAATCTCTCGGTCCAGTTTTTTGGCCTGAACATCGGGGCTACTCTGTATTTTGGAGGGAGAAAGGGCAAGTAAGGAGGAGTTATGAACAGGAAATTTTTCTCAATACTTATCTTTGGTTTACTTTTTTCTGTTGGTGTCCTACAAGCCCAAGATCACAAAAATAAGGTGGCTGTTTCGGTTTTGGGAGGATTAGCCATTCCGGCCGGCAATTTTACCTCCATCGACCCAGGCAAAGGGAATGCCAAGACCGGTTATACTTTCGGCGGCAGTCTGGAATATTTTGTAAAAGAGAAAATTTCTCTGGGCCTAAATTTTATGTACAACAGTTTTGACGACAAGGATACCAGCAGTATAAAAAATCGTATCGTCAGCTATGGTCTGGTAGGAAGATACATTCTGAATTCCCATCCGGAGGTGGATTATTATCTGAGATTTGGTTTGGGTCTGGCTAAGTTCACAATTGAGGGATCGGGTCCCACCAGATCTTATGACCTCAAAACTACTATTGCCGTGGGATTGGGCTTTAGCTACAAGCTTAGCTCGTCTTTATCTTTGCTGGGAGAAACTGTCTACAATCAGGTTCTGGAGAAAAACGCCAAGTATTCTGTAGGTGGAGTAAAGCGACCAGCCCTGGGATATAATCTGCAACATTTCGGGATTTATACCGGACTGGTTTTTTATATAAAAACCAAGCAGCCGGTTTCCTCGTATTAATAATAAGAGATTTTTATATCAAATTTTGCCAAAGAAAGGAGTCAGCATGTTTCGCAAAATAACCAGAATTTTAATGGCGGTTTTTATTTTAATGTTCTGTCTGGATGCCTTGGCAGTTGAAAGGGCCCAGAGAAATAAACTGGAGCTAGGAGGTGATTTTTCTTTCAGTTATGACAATTATGACCAGCTGGGATTTGACCAGGGCTCCATAACCTCTTTTAGTTTAACCCCCCGATTCGGATTTTTCGTGGGGAGAAATGTTCAGTTAGAGCCGGAAATGAGTCTGGCTTATGTATCGGATCAATCATTCGGAGACGATTTCGAGGTTCTAAGATTGGGGTTTTTATTCCGGGTGGCCTATAATTTCATGCCCCACCAAAAAGCTTTTCCCTTTATCTTTTTCGGAATCGGTATGACCGGTAATTCCATTTCCGGTGTTTCGAATGAGGCCACCTCCATTGTAGCTCCCGAGGTAGGTATGGGGGTGAAGGCCTTTATTGGAAGGAGTTCGGCTTTAAGAGTGTCCGTAAAATTTATCCACGAGGAAAACAGCTTGGGGATTGATGATGTGGATGCCAACAGTCTGAATATTTCCGCCGGATATTCGGTTTTTCTGGGACGATAAAATCAGCAGCCCTTGGTGTTGATAAAATAAACCAGATGATTTCTTTTTCCACCAGCTGGAATGCTACCCGTAATCATTCGGGCTTACGAATTATTCAAGAGATAAAAGATTTAGGATTTGACTGTCTGGAAATTAACTTTCAGGTTTCCTCTGAAAAATTTGAGGAGATAAAAAAGTCAAAAAAAGAAAATCAAATCCAAATCTCCAGTTTGCACAATGTGGCTCCTATGCCGGATGGGTTTGAGCCTCATTCCGTTCATAAAGCATTTCCCCTAAACTCTCCCGACGATTCTTTCAGGGAAAAAAGTATAGAGCTGACCAAGAATACTATCGACAATGCTCACGACTTAAAAGCTGAAGCGGTGGTTCTGCACTTGGGAGAAAGTCAAAAAATAGAAATTCTGGACCTTGAGCAGGAATATATAAAAGCTAAAATAAAGTCCGAAACCAAATCAGATGAACTGGAGGAGTTGAAGAATAAGTTCATTCGGGAACGAAATAAAATATCAGTAGAAGGAACTGAGAAAATAATCCAAGCTTTGAATGAAATTATTCCTTATGCCCAAGACAAAAATATTAAGCTGGGGTTTGAAAATAGATATTATTATTCCCAGTTTCCGACTTTAGAAGAAACGGAAATTATTTTCAAGGAATTTCCGAATTCAAATGTGGGATTATGGCTGGATGTGGGGCATCAAGCCACTCTGGAATATCTGGGTTTTGTCGAGAAAAACGCTTATCTGAAAAAATTCGGTCACAGATTAATCGGAACTCACCTGATGGATTGTAAAGAAATCTATGACCATAAAGCTCCCGGAACTGGAAATATTGATTATTCTGGGTTGAAGAGTTATTTAAAACCCGATACCATCAAAGTCTTAGAGTTAGGTCCCAAGGTTACTCCGCCAGAAGTTAAATCCGGCTTTGAATATCTACAGCAGATGGGTCTGGCTTAATTTTTTCTTGCCTTTTGCGAATTTTCGCATAAATTAAATAAAGAAACCGGAGGGAAAGAAATGTCTGGCCATTCTAAGTGGAGTACCATCAAGCGGAAAAAGGAAAAAACTGACGCTGAACGTGGGAAGATTTTTACCAAAATCATCAAGGAAATCACGGTAGCGGCCCGCACCGGAGGAGGGGATGCGGAAGGCAACCCCCGCTTGAGAACCGCTATCTTGGCTGCCAAAGAAGCCAACATGCCCCAATCCAATATCGAAAGAGCCATAAAGAAAGGGACCGGAGAGCTTCCCGGAGTGACTTACGAAGAGATAACCTACGAAGGATACGGTCCTGGCGGAGTGGCGGTACTGGTGGAAGTCACCACTGACAATAAAAATCGAGTGGTAGCCGACATCAGACATCTGTTCTCTCGCTTCGGGGGAAATTTAGGTGAAAGTGGCAGTGTCAACTGGATGTTTGAGAAAAAGGGAGTAATAACTGTCGAAAAAAGTAAGGTTAAAAATGAAGATGATTTACTGATGGTTGTACTGGACGCCGGGGCTTCGGACATGACTTCGGATGCTCAAAATTATGAAATTCAGACACCGGCTAACACCTTTGACAAAGTCAAACAGGCTGTGGAAAAAAATAAAATTCCTTACGCCAGCGCTGAAATCAACATGGTGCCCCAGTCTACCGTCAAATTAGAGGGTAAAAACGCCGAGCAGATGATAAAACTGATGGAAGCCTTAGAAGAGCATGAGGACGTGCAGAAAGTGTACGCCAACTTTGACATCGAAGAAACCTTAATGGAGAAATTGAGTGCTTAAAAGTTTCACAACCTTGGGAGTGGACCCGGGTATCAGCAGTTGCGGTTTCGGTTTGGTCAAATTTTACAATAATAAGTTTGAGCTTTTGGATTCGGGAATAATAAGAACCAATGCCAAAAATTCTACTTCCGAAAAACTCAAAGAGATTTTTTCCGGGCTGAATAAAATTATAAAAAAAAGTCAGCCGGATTTTTTGGCGGTAGAAGACAGTTTTTTTGCCAAAAATGTCAAAAGTCTGAAGGTGATGAGCCAGGCCAAAGGGGTTATACTTTTAGCCGGAGCCCAGGCCGGTTTATCTATCAAAGAATATTCCACCCGGGAAGTGAAACAATCAGTCGTTGGCAGGGGAGAAGCATCTAAGCAACAGGTTCAGTATATGATGAAAGCTTTATTGAATATAAAAGCAGCGACGCTGCCGGAAGATGCTTCGGATGCTCTGGCGGTGGCGTTCTGTCATTCTCAAAAAATTTCCAACCATCATCAATGGTTATACCATGGCGTAGCCAGAGGTAAAAAGTGATTGCCTATTTAGAGGGAAGATTAGCTGAAAAGAAACCAACCTCGCTGGTGGTAGATGTCAAGGGGGTGGGCTATTTGGTCAATATCCCTTTATCCAGTTTTGACAAACTGCCTGAAATCGGTTCGGCCGTAAAACTTTTCACCTGCACCTATGTGCGAGAAGATGCTTTTCAGTTGTTCGGTTTTGCCACCACCCCGGAAAAAGAGCTCTTTGAGCTTTTGATTTCGGTTAACGGAGTCGGACCCAAATCTGCTTTGGGAATTTTATCCTCCATTTCGGTGGAGGATTTTCAGTCCTCTATCTTAGAAGAAAACGTGGATATGCTGACCAAAATTTCGGG
>Ga0154874_176_pt1 | contig 16766 bp, 16 predicted proteins | sample Rifle2008BG19ft_FD_105846 | JGI IMG/M metagenome (GOLD analysis project Ga0154874, IMG submission 105846) | candidate division Zixibacteria bacterium RBG_19FT_COMBO_42_43
AATTCGATTAGCTCCAACTATGTAAACTTTTCTCATCTGTTCAAAGTTACTAACTTAAATCTATCCAAACCGATTTAACTTGAGTATAAAGCTCTAAGGCATGCATCCCCAATTCACGACCAAAACCAGACATCTTATAACCACCAAAAGGTGAAGCGGCATCGAACACTCCATAGGTGTTTATCCAAACTGTCCCGGCTTTCAGTTCTTTTGCCAGCAGATGTGCTTTTTTAATATCCTTAGTCCAGACCGCAGCGGCTAAACCATAGATTGTCTGGTTAGCTTTTTGAATCACCTCATCTATATCTTTGAATCTCAAAGTTGCCAGAACCGGCCCGAAAATCTCTTCTTGAGCAATTTTCATCTGATTGTCCACCTCATCAAAAATAGTTGGCTTGACAAAATAACCTTTTCCATTGCCGACATTGGCTCTTTCACCACCAGTCAAAAGTTTGGCTTTCTCATTTTTACCAATCTCAATATATCTTAAAACTTTTTTCAGCTGTTCTTCGGAAACCAAGGGTCCTACTCTGGTCTTGGGATCAAAGGGGTCGCCAACTTTGTAGCCATTGGCTTTCTCTACTAATTTTTCCATAAACAAGTCATGAATTTCTTCCTGCACGAAAAGTCGTGAGCCCGCTGAACAAACTTCCCCTTTATTATAAAAAATTCCATTCAAAGTACCTCTGACGGCTGGATCGATATCTGAATCAGCAAATACTATATTGGGAGATTTACCACCTAATTCTAAAGAAACTTTTTTTAAAGTATTGGAAGCAGTTCGCATAATCTCTTGTCCAGTTAGGTAAGAACCGGTAAAAGCAATTTTATCCACTCCGGGATGTTTCACAATTGCCGCACCAGTGGTTGGTCCATGTCCGGTCACAATGTTTATCACTCCATCAGGGACTCCAGCTTCCTGACAGATTTCACCCAATTTTAAAGCTGTCAATGGTGTCTGTTCAGCCGGTTTTAAAATCACTGTGTTTCCACAAGCCAAAGCTGGTGCCACTTTCCAGGAAGCCAAACTTAAAGGAAAATTCCAGGGGATAATTTGTCCGACAACGCCCACAGGCTCTCTTAGAGTGTAATTGAAAAAATTCCCTTTGACCGGAATGGTTTCACCTTGAATTTTGTCGGCCCAGCCGGCATAATAATGAAAAACATCAGCCGTGTGGGGAATATCTATTTTAGAAGATTCAAAAATGGTTTTACCGGAGTCCAAAGTCTCCAAGTAGGATAACTCTGCTGCATATTTTAAAATCAGATCCCCGATTTTCCACAGAATTTTCCCTCTGTCGGAAGCCGACATCTTTTTCCAGGGACCTTCTTCAAAAGCTTTTCTGGCAGCTTGAACGGCTAAGTCAACATCTTTTTCGCTGGCTTCATAGACCTGTGTGATTGGTTCGCCGGTCGCAGGATTTATGGTATCAAAAGTTTTTCCGGAAACCGAATCAACCCATTTCCCTCCAATAAAAAGTTTTCCAGGTTTGATTTGGATTTTTTCTTTAGTCAAAGTTTCCATTACTGCCCCTTGAATATCGGTTGTCTTTTTTCTACATAAGCATTAAGACCTTCTTTGGCATCTTCTGACATAAACAACTGTTGCTGTAACTCTCTTTCTATTGCCAATCCTTCGGAGAAAGGAACTTCTACACCAGAGCAGACCGAGCGCTTGATTCTGCCTACAGCTTTGGAAGCTTTATTGGGTGGTGTAAATTGTCGGGCATATTCCATAACTTTTTCCCAGAAGCCGTTGGCTTCCAAGACATGATTCACTATCCCCAGAGTCTGGCCTTCTTCAAACGAAAAAAGCTTACCGGTTGCCATCATCTCAATGGCTCTGGATTTTCCAACTAATCTGCCCAATCTCTGAGTTCCTCCGGTTCCAGGCAAAACTCCCAAAGTAACTTCCGGCAGACCGACTTTTCCGGCATCTTTTTTGGCTAATCTGATATCCGCGGCTAAAGCGATTTCTAATCCTCCACCGACTGTGTGTCCGTTCAAAGCCGCAATCACCAACTTGGGGGTCTGCTCCAGGCGGGTTAAGGTTTCATTGGCGTGCAGACAGAAATAATATTTGAAGACCGGGTTGGCGGTGGCTAACATTTTGATATTGGCGCCGGCCGAGAAGAATTTGTCCCCTTTGCCGGTCAGGATTATGACATGTGCTTTTTCATCCATGCGGGCTTTGAGGATGCAGTGGTCTAATTCCTGCATCATTTCGTAGGTGTAGGTGTTGGCTGGCGGGTCGTTTAGCTCAAAGATGGCGATGCCATCTTTTACCGAATATTCAACTAAGCTCATTTTTGACTCCTTTTAGTGTTAAATTTAATTTGAGGCATTGATTTACCTAATTAATTACGAAAAGAGAGGGCTGTCAAGATAAAAAGGGATAGGGAAATTCCCTCTCCTTTTAGGGGAGGGGTCAGTAATTTTTGTCATCCTGAACGTAGTGAAGGATCTCGATTTATTTACCTTTAAAGCGAGATTCTTCGCTTTCGCTCAGAATGACAGCTTGGTAGAGTCACTACAAGCAGCACACACCTGATTTTACCGGAGCAGGACCGCCTTTAAAAGTGTGGTTGACATTATAAATTATATCTGCAACGTCAATTTTATGATCTCCGTTATCATCCCCTCTGCACAAAAGAGATGGAGCGGGTCCACCTTTAAAAACATAGTTCACTTTTAAGATTATGTCCATCAAATTATTTTTTCCGTCACCATTGGCGTCACCGGCTTTGTCTGTACAAGGTCTGGTTAGATTTTTAAGAATTGAAACTGAAGAACCCCATCGATTTGCTGTAATCAAATCCTGGTCTCCGTCACCATCTAAATCAGAAGCAATAACTGCCCGAGGGTCAACTCTCGTTCCATAGTCAATCCTATCTGAAAAAGTTCCATTTCCATTGTTTTTTAATACCGTGACAGTATAATTGTTAAAACTTGTAGCTGCCAAATCTATGTCTCCATCAATATCCAAGTCCGAAGCACAAACCGAGATAGGTCCATATGTAGTTGCGTACTCAATCATTGGAGCGAAAGTTCCATCGCCATTGTTCTTTAAAACGGAGACACTGCCTCCATAAACATTTGCGGTTGCTAAGTCTTGATCTCCGTCTCCGTCTAAATCAGAAGCGATTACTTGACGAGGAGAGTTTCCAGTTCCATAGTCGGCTTTGTTACCAAAAGTTCCATCTCCATTGTTTTTGAAGACCGAAACCAAACTACCACTGACAACTAAGTCCATATCTCCATCTCCATCCAGGTCTGAAGCGATTATCGAAGAAGGAGAATATCCCAACTCATAGTCAATTTTACCAGTAAAAGTTCCATCTCCATTATTCTTTAATATGGAAAACGAGCTGCTATATTCATTTGCCACAGCCAAATCCTGGTCTCCGTCTCCATCTAAATCGGATGTAAAAATAGAAATTGGGGCAAGCCCTACAACATAATCCACTGTATAGGTAAAGGTCCCGTTCCCGTTACTCTTTAAAATGGAAATAGTGCTATCAGGAGCGTAAGACTCACCCACGTTTGTCACAGCTAAGTCCTCATCTCCATCGCTATCTAAATCTGACACAACAACTGAGGATGGATAGTGGCCGATACGATAAATGTTCGCAGGCCCAAAGCTTCCATCACCGTTGTTTGTCAATATTGATACTGAACCTACGGCTAAAGCTAGATCTTGATCAGTATCACCGTCTAAATCGAAAGCAACAACTGAGGTAGGATATCCTCCGGTCCCATACTCAAGTGGCTTAACAAAGATGCCATCGCCAAGGTTTCTTATTATTGAAATAGTGTTGCTGTATTGATTTGCAGTTACTAAATCTACATTTCCATCCCCATCTAAATCCGAAGCAAAAACCGAACGAGGATAATCACCAGCCCCATAAGCGGCCCTGGGAGCAAAAGTTCCATCCCCGTTATTCTTTAAAACCGAGACCGAGCTGCTAAAAAAATCAGCATTCACCACGGCTATATCAGGGTCTTCATCCCGGTCTACGTCCGACACAAAAACAGAGATAGGATCGCCTCCGGCGGAATAGACAACCGGAATAGTAAAAACACCATCTCCGGTGTTCTTGAAAATTGAAATACCTGGACCGGCCACAGCTAAATCCTGGTCTCCATCCCCATCTAAATCTGAGGCAAAGACCAAATAAGGCGTCGGCGATGTGTTATAATCAACCTTATCAGCAAAGGTTCCATCCCCATTATTTTTGAAGATGGAGAGCCGATAGACTCTATGTGTATCCTCAGGATTGCCGCTGTCATAATAATTTGTCACTGCCAGATCCTTATCTCCATCTCCATCTAAATCAGAAGCGAAAACCGAGGTTGCAGGATTTTCCGTACTATAGGTTATTCTTGGAGCAAAAGTTCCATTGCCGGTATTCATTAATACTGAAACATTTTGTCCACCGCTATTCGCCACTGCTAAGTCATTGTCCCCGTCATTGTCTAAATCCGCAGCAAAAATGGAGACGGGAGCTCCTCCCGCTCCATAATCGACCTTGGCAGCAAATGTTCCGGTTCCATTATTCTTTAATATTGAGATATTTGCATGACCGGCATTTGCTACTGCAATATCTTTATCTCCATCACCATCCAAATCTGACGCATAAACTGAGTAAGGAAACGCTCCTACAGAATAATCAACTTTGGGAGCAAAAGTTCCATTGCCATTGTTTTTCAAAACTGAAACAGTCCAGTCACTGCGGTGCGTAACTAACAAATCTTGGTCGCCATCCATGTCTAAATCAGAGGCCAAAACTGATGTGGGCTCCCATCCGACATCGTAACTTATCCAAGTGTCAAAGAGAGGCTGAAAAGCAAAGAGATAGGGAGGCAGGCAAAGAATAATTACTAAGATAATACAAGTTTTACTTCCCATCATAACCCCTCAGAAAAATCCGGTTCTTAAAGGTTAGTGAAAGCTTTATTTATATAAATATAAAAAGAAAATAGAAAAATGTCAATAAACTCTTTACGGTTTCCCCTTCACATACTTATCCAAAAAATCCGCAATCGCCGAATACCCCTTAATCCGATTCGGCAACTTCGACAACCCATGCCCCTCATCCTCAAACAAAAGATACTCCACAATCCCGCCTTTGGCTTTCACACTCTCCACAATCTGCTCCGCTTCGGATTTCGGCACCCTTGGGTCGTTGGCACCCTGAATCACAAACAAAGGAGTTTTGATATTATCCACATAATGAATAGGAGAGAATTTTCTTAAGATCTGTATATCTTTATCCAGATACCCATACTCCGCCTCTCTCAATTTCCTCCGCCAGACACCGGTATTCTGCAAGAAAGATTCAAAATTGGCAATCCCCACAATATCCACAGCCGCCGCCCATAAGTCCGGATAAAAAGTAATAGCCGCCAAAGTCATATACCCCCCATAACTCCCCCCATAAATCACAATTTTGTCCGGGTCAATCAGGCGGTAATTTTTCAGATACTCCGCGGCATAAACCACATCTTTGATAGCGTTTCCACGCAGTTTAATATCATCCAGATGAGTGTATTTTTTCCCATAACCTGTGCTTCCCCTAATATTGGGAGCAAAAATAGCGTATCCCCGGCTGATGAAATACTGAAAAACGATAGCAAAGAAAGGTCTTTCCTGGGCTTCCGGTCCTCCATGGACGGATAAGATTACCGGCACTTTGCCGTTTTTACCGGCCTCTTTGGGTAAATACAGAAAAGCTGGAATTTCGAGCCCGTCAAAGGATTTATATTTTATCAGATTCGGCTCCATAAAACTCTCCTGGGGAATGCCGGCTTTGGTTGAATTAGTTACCTGAGTTGCTCGATTTTCTTTGAAATCGTAAAGCCGGACATCGGCGTTGCTGGTAGGGCTTACATAAGTATAAGCCAGTTTATTACCATCCTCAGAAAATTCTAAATTAGTTGCAATCCCCCTCAAAGCCAGAGGAGCCAGGTCTTCTTCGGTCTTGAGATTTTTGACTTTCAGAACACCATAACCGTTGTCATTCTCCACATAAGCCAAATATCTTCCATCTTTAGAAATAGTTAATTCTTCAATATCTCTTTTTTGATTTTCAATATATTTCAACTTTCTGGTTTTGATATCATAAAAAGCCAGATTCACAAAATCCCGGTTCTGGTCCGAACACAGATAAAATCCTCTGCTGTCCGGTGTCCAGGAGATGTAATCATAGACTGCATCCCCTTGGTGGAGAGTCAGAAGTTTGGCGGTGGAGGTGGCAAAATCAAAAAGATAAAGATTGGCGTTCAGATTGGTGATATTCTCTTTGATAATCAAATGTTTTTGATCCGGGGAGAATCCATAGGTTTCCAAAAGGGCATCTTTTTGATAGACCATTTTGGACTGTTTGGTTCTTATATCCATTATATAAATATCGAAATAGGCCTCGTTTCTCTCATTAGAGGAGAAGGCCAGGTTGTGGCCATCCTTAAGCCAGCCTCCGAAAGAGTGAATGACGTTGGGTTTGTCCGTCAGCTGAATGGTGTGGGAACCATCCGGAGAAACCAGATACAGTTGAAATTTTTCGTTCCCGTCTTTATCCATTTCAAACAAAATCCATTTTCCGTCCGGTGACCAAAAAATGTCGTTGATGGTGTTGGGATAAAAAGTGATTTGCTGAGGACAGCCCCCTTGGGGATCTACCACCCAGATCTGGCGGGTGCCGGTGATATTGGTCAAAAAAGCCACTTGTCCGCCATCCGGCGATAAAGCCGGGGCCGAAGCGGATTTAATGTTTAGGTACTGAGAAAAAGGATAATCTTCCGCCAGCGCCAGACTGAAAGCCAGTAGCAAAATTAAACTAGCGGCACAAATTTTTCTTAACATTTTTCCTCCTGTTTTGTTTTTTATTTTAAGCAAAACCGAGGAATTTGACAACTGTTTTTTGGCTTGACTTTAAAAAATGTTGGTTTATGTTATGTTCAATTTATGGAAAAATCTCTGAAGTTTTTAAAAATCCATTTTTATATAGTATTTCTGTCTCTCCTGGCTTGGAGTTGTACCAATACAGACCAGAAAACCGAAACTCCGGACTCTGAAAAACTTCCCGCACCCAAGTATGTGACTGTTTTTTGGGTAGCTTATGGTGATAAAGTTAAAACCGGCTCTGAACCGCCTCAGTCTATCAAGTTCGGCTGCGGTGATTATCTGGTGCCGGCCCAATTGGTGCTGCAGGGAGAAGAGGTGGATGATTTGAGAACGGCTTTGCTAAAACTATTTACCGTGAAGGAGCATAAGCTGGGTGATATAGATCTAGTCAATATGTGGACCATGTATGGAACTTTAGTCCAAATCGATGCCATTTATGAACGGGGTTATACCACCACAGTCGAAATAAGCGGAAAAATATACGCCGGAGGTCACTGTGACCATCCCCGCATAATGAGTCAATTGGAAGAGACGGTTCGGCATTACAAGAAAGATTTTATAATCAAATACAACGGCAGTGAAGATAACTGGCTGAATTTATTTGACATGAGCGGTTAAAATATGGATATAACCAATCCCCCAATAAACAATTATTTATACCGGGTAACCCCGCCCCGGGATGGAATTTTACAGGAGATGGAAGCTCTGGCCAAAAAACATAATTTTCCCATAATAGGACCTTTGGTGGGACGGTTTTTGTTTCAGATGGCCACAATTACCAAAGCCCAGAAGATTTTTGAGCTGGGTTCCGGGTACGGCTACTCGGCTTACTGGTTTGCTTCAGCCATGGGGAAAAAGGGGAAGATTATCTGCACCGACGGAGATGAAAAGAACAAAATCCTGGCGGAAAGTTTTTTCAAAAGAGCCAAGATATCCAATAAGATAACTTTCAAAGTGGGGAATGCTCTGGAGATTCTGGCTGCTACCAAGGGGACCTTTGATATAATTTTAAATGATGTGGACAAACATCAGTACCCGGAGGTCTTCGACCTGGTAATTCCTAAACTGAAGAAGGGCGGGGTCTTTATCACGGATAATCTTTTGTGGTCCAGTAAGGTTTTGGACCCTCATCCGGATGCGTCAACATTGGGGATTTTGAAATTCACCCACAAAATTTACAGCTCCAAAAAAGTTTTTTCCACCATCCTGCCCATTCGAGACGGGATTTCAGTCAGCGTGAAGCTGTAATTCCAGCCGGGGCTTAAGCTAAATATATTGAGCGAGAATTTTCTCTTTGACTTTCTTCTCTATTTTGAGTGGTGACTCACCATAAAATAAAGCCGGATTGGCTTTCACTTTCTTTAAGGTTTCAATCCCCATCTGGAAATTGATAGAGAAGGCCTTTTTAAATCCGGGGAAATCCGGAGGGATGGCGGAAATATATTTATTTATCGGTTCAACATGTTTGTGAGCGCTATCCAGCATTTGGTCTAACAGAGTCATAGCTTGGGCTTGATATTTTTTATCCAGAAGTTTGTGGGGAGTGAGATTAAAACTGGCGAAAGCTTCCTGGGGCCAAAAAATCCTTTTATTTTTTAGGATATCTTCCCGGAAATCCCGGATGATATTAACTTTTTGCAGGAAAATTCCGAAATCGGCGTAAAAAACATTGAGGGTTTTAATCTGTTTGGCCGTTATTTTCCGGGTATTTTTTATCAGTAAATCGGTGAGAAATCCGCCGATGGTTCCTCCCACATAATAGCAGTATTCGTCCAGTTCCTTGAAATTAGCGACTTTCTTCCCCAGAAATTTTTTCATTCCATGGACCGTTTTGTTGAACCAGTTCACTAAAATATTTTTTTCGGATAATTTTAAATTTCGATGAATCTTTATAATCTTGTCAAAGTTTTGCACCAAATCCAAATAATGGGGATTGGAAATATAATTCGGAGCGGTTTCGGTTATTTTTTTGACTTTAATCTCGGCTTGGCTGTGATTCGGTGCTTTGAGGACTGAAAAGACCAGGTCTAAATTGCCGGCTCGTTCGCTTTTTGAGATATTATTTTGATACTCATCTTCAAAGCTGTCCAGGACCCGGGCCTCCAGATAGCCCATCAGAATAGGAGTGTGGATGCTCTCTTCAATCATGGGAATGGTCAGAGCAAAAGACCGTGAAACATTGTTCAGGGCCTGAAGACAGTACTGATATTCCTTGGATTCAAACCTGTCGGGAGTCATTTAGACATAAATGTTAATGAGTCTGTCTCCTTTTGTCAAGAAATTTCTATTTAAGCTTACTTTTGCTTATATTACAGCAGGAATTTTGCAGATCTAAAACAAAAATCTGAATTCTTATGTTTAAAATTATCAGGGAAAGCTTTGAAACCAAGAAAAAAAGAGCCAAGAAGATCATCGCTTTATTAAAAAAAGAGTACCCAGATGCCAAATGCTCTCTTAATTTCAAAAATCCTTTAGAGTTGATGGTGGCTACAATTTTATCAGCTCAATGCACGGATGCCAGAGTCAATATAGTCACCAAAACTTTGTTCAAAAAATACCGTAAGACCCAGGATTATTATAAAGTTCCTCAAGAGGAATTCGAACAGGATATAAAGTCCACCGGATTTTTTCGCAACAAAGCCAAAGCTATTCAATCGGCCTGTAAAGTGATTGCGGAAAAATATAGGGGCAAAGTTCCTAAAACTATGGAGGAATTGACTTCTTTGAATGGAATCGGCAGAAAGACCGCCAATGTCATCTTAGGGAATGCCTATGGGATTGCATCCGGTATCGCGGTGGATACGCATGTGACCCGGCTCTCCCATAGGTTGGGCTTATCTTATGCCAAGACCCCGGAGAAAATTGAGCAGGAGCTGATGAAATTAGTCCCCCAGTCCGACTGGATTTTATTCCCCCACCTACTAATCTGGCACGGTAGAAAAATCTGCCAGGCCCGAAATCCCAAATCTCCGCAATGCGTTTTAAATAAAATATGTCCCTCCTCTTTAGCGTAAATAGTATAAAGCTGACGGTCTTCACAGGTCAGCTTCAAAATAAGGAGAGCTTATGTCAAATAGCATAAACCGCCGAGATTTTTTGAAACTATCGGTCTCATCCTTAGCCGCACTGGGAATGTCAGGATATTTACTGGATACCAAAGAGACTGTTTCCCAAGTGACCAAAAAATTAGCTTTCCCCACCAGACCTTTGGGGAAAACCGGTCACAATGCTACTATCTTTGCCTTAGGTGGACAGGGAACTTTACAAATGGATGATGAATGGGATACATCTATTAAAATCATCAATAAAGCCCTTGATTTGGGAGTGAATTATCTGGATTCCGCCGTCCTGTATGGTCCCAGTCAGGATTATCTGGGAGAAGTCATGAAAACCAGAAGAAAGGAAGTTTTTTTGGCTACCAAAACCCATGACCGGACTAGGGATGGCTCTTTACGCCTTTTAGATGACAGTTTGAAACGGCTAAATACCGACCATCTGGATTTGTGGCAGTTGCATAATATCAGATTGACCTCCCAGTTAGACCAGATTTTCGGCAAGGGTGGAGCGATTGAGGCGTTGGAAAAAGCCAGAGCCGAGAAAATGGTTCGTTTTTTTGGAATAACCGGACATTTTGACCCTTTTGTTTTAGCTGAAGGTATTAGAAGATATCCTTTCGATACTATTTTGATGGCTTTGAATGCGGCTGACAGGCATCATCTCTCTTTCATCGAAAATTTACTTCCCAAAGCAGTGGAGAAAAAGATGGGAATTATTGGGATGAAAGTTCCGGCGGAAGGGAATATTTTCCGCAAAAACGGGGTCAGAAATATGGAAGAGGCCATGGGATATGTTTTGACTTTGCCGGTTTCCACTATTATTGTGGGGTGTAGAAAGATTGAGGAAGTGGAAGAGAATGTGAAAATTGCCATGAATTTTAAACCGTTTTCGGATGCCAAAATGAGAGAGCTGGAAAATAAGACCAAGTCCTATGCGGAAGATGCCAGCTTTTTTAAGAATTGGGGATAATAAATGGCAAAAAATCATAAATATATTTTCAAAGACAGCAAAAAAATAGACCTGGACCAGCTGGTTCAGCATTACCAATATGGCTGGTGGAGTCAGAATCGGAAAAAAGCGGATGTCAAAAAGATGCTGGAAAATTCCAACGTGGCCATTTCTCTCTGGGATGGTAAAAAGTTAATCGGGTTTGCCAGAGTTCTGACTGATTATGTGTATCGGGCTACGGTCTGGGATGTGATTATACATCCGGATTATCAGGGGCAGGGATTGGGGAAATTGATTATGGATAAAGTTTTGAATCATACTAAATTGAAGAAAGTTTCTTATTTCTGGTTGATTACTTCGGACAAGCAGAAATTCTATAAGAAATTAGGTTGGAAGATGGAGGAAAACTGGAGCATGTATTGGGACCGTAAGGCGAATTCTAAGGGTTGTCCTTGTGTTGATTGACAAAAAAATGACCCCTCCTTTTTCCTCCCCTACAGGGGAGGAAACTCAACTCCATCTCCCATGAGAAGAGGGAGCATTTTCCCCCTCTCCTTTTAGGGGAGGGTAAGGGAGGGGTGAGAATTGGTAGCCGCAGACTTTAGTCTGCGCCCAACTCATTCGCAACCTGAAGGTTGCGGCTACCTCGGCAGGACTTAATAAGAAATTCAAAGGAGAAAATTTGAACAGGGAAGAGGCGTTCCAATTATTAACTGAATACACCAAAAATCCTAATTTAATCAAACATGCCTTGTCGGTTGAAGCGGCTATGAGGGCTTGTGCTAAAAAATTTAATGAGGATGAGGAAAAATGGGGATTGGTGGGGTTACTGCATGATTTTGATTATGAGGTGCATCCAACTCTTGATAAGCATCCGATTGAGGGGTCCAAGATTTTAAGAGAAAAAGGTTATGCGGAAGAGATTGTCCGGGCTATTTTATCGCATGCTGACCACACCGGAGTTGCCAGGGAATCTTTGATGGAGAAAGCGATTTTTGCCTGCGATGAGTTGTGCGGGTTTGTGGTAGCGGTGGCTTTGGTTCGTCCGAATAAATCTTTGGCTGAAGTGGAGATGGATTCGGTGAAAAAGAAATTTAAGGATAAGGCCTTTGCCAGGAATGTGAAAAGAGAGGATATTTTTAAAGGGGCGGAGGAGTTGGGAGTTCCACTTGATGAGCATATTGGGATGGTGATTAGGGCGTTGCAGGAGATTGCGGGGGAGTTGGGGTTATGAACTCTGAATCATGAAAGCACGAATATGTTTAACAAATATCTAACTATTTTATTCATAGTTGTAGCCATCTTTTGGATTCCTGCTGTAGTTTGGGGTGTAAGAATTATTGGTGGTCAGTTGAAAGATATTGTTGTTATGAAGAATGGGACTGGTCCTGGCGAAATCAAGGGTTATACAGTAGGTGCCTTCCTTTGCCAACCTGATGCTTTGGACATAGATATAAGAGGTAATATCTATCTACACGACAATGGGAATTCTCGTATTCAAATTTTTTCTCCAAGCGGGCAATATCTTAAGGAGATTCAGTTAGACAAACTACTAAAAGATAGGGCTACATTCTCACACGTAGAAGAAGACATAACCGTAGACAATTTTGGTAATGTTTATTTAGTAGATAGCGCAAAAGGCAAAGGGAAGAAGAAAGGGTCGTACAGCAGATTAGTCAGATTTTCATCCCAAGGGAATGTATCTGTCATTGCTGAGTTACTGCCAATAATGGATTACGGATCAAGCCAAGGTATTAGCACTGATTATTTTGGGAACTTATATCTTTTCGCCTGGCTTGGTCCAAGTGAGCTAGCAGGGCGTATCGAAGGAGGGCGTATTAGTGTATTTGATCCAGGTGGTAAGCTTGAAGGTCGGTTTGAGGTCTTCGGTCGTGGTTTTCCACCCGAGTCACAGATAGTCCAAAAAGCCGACTCTCTGGGAAGAGTTATTTTCATGCGAAATGGCTACCTATGCTTAAGTGAAGTCCCTTTTATAAAGTACGGCACTGCCAAAGATTCTGTAAAGATACCAGAAGAATTATTAAGTTATGAATTTAGATTGATTGGCTTTGATTTGGAATTTAATATCTATTTTTTAGAGGAGCATCGAGGCTTTGTGAGAGGGAAGTTTTGGGATATTCATGTATCCAGTATTCATAGATTTAATCTTTATAAGGATGACGAAGGCGCCAAAAAATTGTTTAAAACTGGAGAAGTAATTTTAGATTTTAATGATCTTTCTAGAGAAGAATTTCTAAATTTGGCAACAGAATTTGTAAAGCAATTTGTCGTTGCTGGAAATGGAGAGGTTTATTTTCTTCATGGAACCATACACAAGCTCACACTTAGCAAAATAATATTTGAAGAAGATAAGAACGAAAAATAACTTAAAGGAGCTTTTATGTTAAAAGTTTCAGGAATCCATCATGTAACCTTAATCTGTTCCAACATGGACCGAACCGTAAAATTTTACACCGAAATTTTGGGGATGAAATTAATCAAACAGACCGTGAACTTCGATGACCCCAACACCAAACATTTCTACTTCGGAGATGAAAAAGGAACCCCCGGAACAATTATCACTTATTTCGAATATCCCAACTGGACCGGCGGAAAAATCGGAGTAGGAATAACTCACCACATAGCTTTCATGGTAGAAACTGAAAAAGAACAGTTAGAATTCAGAAAAAAATTAGAAGCCAATAAAATCGGCGTCACTCCTGTAATTGACAGAAAATATTTCAAGTCCATCTATTTCCAGGACCCGGATGGAGTGATTTTAGAAATTGCCACCCGAGGTCCGGGATTTGCAGTAGATGAAGATAAAGAACATTTAGGAGAAAAGTTTATTAAACCGGAGGAGAAATTTTTTAAAAAGACAGGATTTGTTTCTTATCGTTAAAATTTAAAGGGCCTCGACTATGCTGGGCCTGAAGGAGGTTAAAATGTCAAAGACACTTTCAAGGAGAGGTTTTTTAGCTCAATCAGGAAAAACTGGAGTTTTACTGGTTGGTGGGACTACTATTTTGGGTGAATTGTTAGATGTATCAGATGCCAAAGCACAAGGTACGCCTCAATCCGCTCCGAAAGCTTTTGAATATCAGGCGAAGCCATTGCCGTTTGCTTATAACGCCTTGGATGGAATTTCAGAGCAGACTAATAAATATCACCACGATACCCACTATACCGGCTATGTCAAAAAGAGGAATGAAATTGAGCAGAAATTAGTTACCGTTGACCGCACCGCCGCCAATGCCAATTTTTCGGAATTTGGTGAACTAAAAAGAAGAGAAACTTTTAACGCCAATGGACAGATTTTGCACGAGCTTTATTGGGATATCTTGGGTGGGGATGGAAAACCTGCCGGTGAAGTGGTGGATAAACTCAAAACGGATTTTGGTTCTTACGATAACTGGGTGGCTGATTTCAAAGCTTGTGCCAAAGCGGCTTTGGGCTGGGCTCTTTTGGTCTATGATCCTTTTGATGGAAGATTGCATAATTACAGCGGAGATACCCACAATCAAGGCGGTGTCTGGGGTTCGATTCCACTAATACCTATTGACGTTTTTGAGCATGCCTATTATCATGATAACGGACCGGACCGTGCTAAATACATAGAAGCATTTTTGCGCAATTTGAAATGGTCCGAAATCGAGAAGAAATTTCAGAAAGTCAAAAACTTAAAATGGTAAAGGGATGAAGGAAGATTTGATTTACAAAAAGCATTTTACACTCGAAGAAGCCAATAAATTAGTGCCTCAATTCACTCAATATTTTGACGAGATCTTTACTCTGCATAATATTTTGAAAAAGGAGCGTAATCAAAAAGAGCTGGTGACCCAGAGTCTCTCCAAGAATGGCGGCTGGAGCAAGTCCGCCGAATATTTGGAAAATTCTTTTAAGGTGAGTAAACTTCTGGATAAAATTCTTGCAACCGGTGCGGTCGTGAAAGATTTACAACGGGGACTGATTGATTTCCCTCATCTTTCGGAAGGAAAAGAAGTTTACTTATGCTGGCAGATAGGGGAAAAGCAGGTAAAATTCTGGCATGATTTGGAATCCGGTTACGCCGGCCGGCAGCCTTTATATTTGGATTAGAGTGGCTAAAAAACTTTTTTTGGAAAGCTACGGCTGTCAGATGAATGAAGCTGACAGCGAAGTTATTTTGGGAGTCCTGACTAAAAACGGTTACGAGTTGACTGATTCAGTCTCCTCTGCGGATGTGATTTTGTTCAATACCTGTGCGGTCAGGGAGCATGCCGAAACCAGAATTTACGGCAGAGTCTCACAACTTTCTCCGCTCAAAAATAAAAATCCGGAATTAGTAATCGGTATCTGCGGCTGTATGTCGACTCATCTAAAAGAAAAAATTTTAGATGAAGCTCCGCTGGTGGATTTAGTAGTTGGACCCGATTCATACCGCCGACTTCCAGAGCTGATTGAAAAAGCTGTTTCTGAACCGTTTGTGGATGTCCGCTTAGACAAATATGAAACTTATGCAGATTTAGAGCCGAAAAGAGAATCTGGTGTCAGAGCTTGGGTTTCTATCATGAGAGGATGTGACAAGTTCTGTACATTTTGTATTGTCCCTTATGTTCGAGGAAGAGAAAGATGTTTAACTTTACCACAAGTTTTGTCTCAAGTTCAAGAGTTAGCTGATGAGGATTATAAAGAAATAGTATTTTTAGGGCAGACAGTTAATTCTTACCGAGATAAAGAAAATGGTTTTGATTTTGTGGATTTGTTGGAGAAGACTTCACAGATAGAAGGGATTGTGAGAATTCGTTTTACTTCTCCACACCCAATTGATTTTGATGATAAAACTATTGAAGTGATGAAAAATAATTCCAAAATCTGTCCACAAGTGCATCTGCCTTTGCAGTCTGCCTCCGATTCTGTTTTAGATAAAATGAAGCGAAGATATAACCTTTCCTATTACGACGAATTACTGCGGAAATTCCGAGAAGCGATTCCAGGGATTGCCATAACTACAGACATAATCGTGGGCTTTCCGACTGAGACAGAAGAGGATTTTTTGAAGACCTTTGACTATATGCAAAAAGTCAAATACGATTCCGCCTTCATGTTTATCTATTCTCCCCGACCAGGAGCTAAGGCGTTCAACTGGGGAGACCCGATTCCTCATGCAGAAAAAGTAAAACGCTTAGAATCACTGATTAAATTGCAAGAGAAAATTACCTTAGAAATTCATCGAAAAGAAATTGGTAAAAAAACTTTGGTTTTAACGGAAGGTCAGGCTAAAAAAGAAAAAGGTCATTTATTTGGTAAAAATCCTCAATATAAAACCGTTGTTTTCCCTCAAGATGGAATAAAAGCCGGTGAGTTTGTAACTGTTTCTATAAAACAAGCTACTCCCCACACCTTGCTGGGGGTGGTAGAGTAAGTCAATCCGTCAGGAGTAGCTGCTGGCGTGGCATTTAAAAGCTTGTGGGATGTGTAATTGCAGGTTATATATTTATCCTTCGTCAGAGAGTGAAAAGAATGAGAAAATATTTAGAGAAAATAGGGGATTTTAGACTCTTGCCAGTATTTGTTGTGGTAAGCATGGCTGTGGGGATAGCTGTTGGAAGGATCTACAAAATTTCAAATTTCCAGCTGACCCCACCAATTGATGCCATTAAATCGATATTTCAGGGAACATACCAATTCAATCTTCCAAACAGCCTGGCTCTCGGAATTGTTCTGGGGCTTTTTTTAATGATCTATCCGGCCATGACAAATGTTAAAATCGAAGACCTCGGCAAGGCAGCCAGATCTCCAAAACAATTGCTTTTGGTGTTATTCTTTAATTATGCCGTCGCCCCTTTCTTTATGTTGTTGCTTGCTAAATTATTCC
>Ga0154874_178_pt1 | contig 15900 bp, 20 predicted proteins | sample Rifle2008BG19ft_FD_105846 | JGI IMG/M metagenome (GOLD analysis project Ga0154874, IMG submission 105846) | candidate division Zixibacteria bacterium RBG_19FT_COMBO_42_43
GACATTCATATCCCCCTTAGGCAGGGTATCTGCCATCAACACAGCGGAAGGGACCTACCATATCCAGACCGAGTTCGCCTTACGCCCGGAACCCAGAGTCACCACCACCGTAATTTTCAACGGCCAGGTAGTCCACAAAGACAACTATGCCTGTACCCCGGAAATACTGGAAGAAGCCAGCCGGGACCTTCTGGAAACCATTTTGTCAGAACAGCATAAAAAAGTAAAAGATGCCCTCCAGAAACAAAAGGGAGGAAGTGCCAAAGGGACCCAGCCGGTAAAAGCCCCGACTCCGATAGACAAAAACCAGCAGACCGACATCATCCGCGAGAATTTAGCCAAAATCAAGGGGGTAAAAGATGTGGTAGTTCTGGACCCGACCAGCTTAAAAAAACCGACCAAGTTTGAGGCCTCGCTTTACTCCAGCAATTATGAAAACTTAGTCTCCAAGGTCCTGAACTTTGCCTTGGAGATTCAGAATTTATCCCGATTAGGAAACGTAAAAGAAGCCCGGGGGGTGTGGCAAAATTTCCCTTTTTTAATTTTGGGGAATCTGTCGCCGGCTCTAGCCCTGTTTTTAGAAAGAGACGTAGATTTTTCAAGCGTCCAAACCCCCATACAATTAGTCTTAGCCAAATATTATGCTGAATGAAGTCTTATACCAGTTAAAATCAGTGCCGGGAGTCTCCGGGGTCTTGGTTTTAGACAAAGCCAAAAACAGCACTTATCAGCTTTTGCCGGCCTCCTTTTCCCAAATGGCCATTAAAAATTTAGCGGTCCGGCTCTTAGAGCTGACCCGGGACTGGTCCGAATCCCAGAAAATAGAATTAAAATTCGACAACGGTCTGGCCTGGGTCATCAACATGGATAAAGTATCAGTTTTAATCTTGGCCCGCAGAGATCTATCCCTGCCGGATTTGAACTTAGTTTTAAAATCGGCTTTGGTCTCCATCGAAAAAAGACTGCATAAAGTGACCCCGGATTTTGTTCCGTCTGAGCTTAACCGGGAAGCTCCCTTCAAAAAGGGAATCGAAAATCATGTTCTGGTCTCCGCTTTCAATCAGGTGGCCAGCAAATATCGGGAAGCTTTGGGAAGTTTCTCGGTCACCAAGAATTTGAGAAAATCCAAAGATAAAATCTTACCTCAATATCCTTTTTTAAGTAACTTTTTTGTAGACAATTACGGGGCCGTATCCTTACTGGCTGGACATATCACTGCCACCGATTACCAGCTTTTGGAAGGGATAGCCCACTGGCTGAAAGGGTTTAAAGCTCTGTGCGACGTGGCCACAGAAGGGGTCTTGCGAGAAACTTCCATCCGGGAGATGACCTCTCCTTATAAAATGGATTTGGAGAATTCCGGGTTTTATAATATATTGGACCAGGTAGTTTACGAATAGACAAATATAAAGGAGAGAGTATCTATTTGAAAAACGCTCCCTTAACGTCACGTTAAAGGATTTTTGCAGCCGCCGGTTGTGTTTTGCTTTCGCTCCTTCCGGGTGGAGATCATGGCGTACACGCAACAACTAGGGGCGACCTTCATCAGTCGCTTGTAAGAGGTTTTTCAAATCCAACCCTCTCCTCAAAACCCAAAGATATATAAAATATATAAAAAAGCAAGCTTTTTTTAACATGAATTTAGGTCTCGGCGTAGACATAGTCTCGGTTCCCCGTATCAGAAAAGCCCTGAAAAACAATAAGTTCAAAAATAAAATCTTCACTCCCCGGGAAATTTCCTACTGTCAAAAAAGAAAAAATCCGGAAATTTACTTTGCGGCCCGTTTTGCGGCCAAAGAAGCGGTCAAAAAGGCTTTGGCCGGTAAATTAAAGAAAATCGACTGGAAAGAGGTCGAAGTTGCCCATAATAGGGACAGTTCTCCTAAGATAAATTTGGACTCCAAAGTCAAAAAAAAGTTGAAAAACCCCAAAATTTTGATTACCCTGTCACATACTCATGAATTTGCAGTGGCGGTGGCGTATTTAATTAAAACTTAAAGTCGCGAAATAACTCGACCAAAATATCTCGACTAAACTCGACATAAGTGGTTTACCCTGAGCTTGTTGAGAGGTTAGGTAAGCTCACTATGAAGGGAAGAATTGGCTAAAGAAAACGAAGTTTTAAGTTTATTTAAAAAGAGCAAAGCCCTGCTCTCGGGGCATTTTCTGCTCTCCTCCGGTCTGCACAGTCCGGTTTATTTTGAAAAGTTCCAGGTCCTAAAAAACCCGCTCTATATCCAAAAACTGTGTAAAAAATTAGCCAGTCTGTTTAAAAGAGAAAATGTGCAGTTGGTAATCGGGCCGGCCACCGGGGGAATTCTTCTGGCTTTCGAAGTGGCCAAAAACTTAAAAACCGACTTTGTGTTTGCTGAATCTGAAAATAGTCAGAGAGTATTGAAAAGGGGATTTGAAATTAAGCCGGGTCAAAGAATCCTAATTGTAGATGATGTCCTGACCACCGGAGGTTCGGTCAAAGAAGTAATTAACCTGGTGGAAAGATATCAGGGAAAAATTGTAGGGATCGGATTTATCCTAGACCGCAGCGGTGGGAAAGTAAACTTTTCCTATCCCATAAAATCCCTGGCTACGGTTTCGGCTGAAACCTATCCACCTTCAAATTGTCCTCTGTGCCAGAAAAACCTTCCCCTAATCAAACCGGGCAGTAGGGAAGTCCAATAAATTGGGGGTTTAAAAATTAACTTGACAAAGCCAAAATAATTTCTATCTTAGGTTTATCTTTTGCCTAAAGAATAGGATTTTGTCCCTACGGGATACTGTAAGTGAAAGAAAAGAAGATCATCGGTATTTGAATGATAAGAATGGTGGTAGGATTAGGAAATCCACCCAGAAAATACCAAGACACCAGACACAATTTAGGATATAAAGTTTTGGATTTACTTTTGGAAAATTTTAAGCTGAAATTAAAAGCCGGCCGAGGAGATTATCACTTTGCCGCTACCGAAATTGATAACCGAGACATATATCTGGTTAAGCCCGACACTTATATGAATGACTCCGGCTTGGCGGTTCTTCAGGCAGTCGAAAAATTCGGCCTAAATCCAGAAGAGCTTTTAGTAGTCTGTGATGATTTTAACTTACCTTTGGGAAAAACCAGAATCAGAGAAAGAGGGTCGGAAGGTGGGCATAAGGGTTTGAGGTCGATTATTTACCACCTAAATTCCCAGGAATTTCCCCGGGTAAGACTGGGAATCGGTTTACCTCCGTCTGGTGTGCCGGCCGAAGAATATGTGCTGGAAAAATTTAGCTCAGAAGAGAAAAAAATCGTAAATGAAATGCTGGATAAAGCTTGTCAAGTGGTTACGACAGCTTTAAGTTTGGGGATAAAAGAAAGCATGCAAAAATTTAATTAAGGGGTCAGTGAACTCTGTTTAAATGGTTCAACGAACTCACCATATAGGACTCGGTAAACTCATTATAAAAGGAGGAAAAGATTGAAAAAATACGAAACCACTTTTGTGTTAGATTCAGTTTTAGACAATGATTCGATTGAAAAAGAGATAAAAAAGGTCAGCGATGTTATCACCAATTCCGGTGGCAATATCATAAAATCAGAAAAATGGGGGATAAAAAGATTCGCCTATCCCATCGCCGGAAAACAGCAGGGTTTTTATACTTATATAGTGTTTGAAGGAAGCCCTAAAACTCCTCAGGAACTGGAGAAAATCTACAAGCTCAACGAAGCCTGCCTTAGATTTTTAACCGTGATCCACAGCGGTGAGGAGATAAGCGCGGTTACAGAGAAAAAGCCGGAAGTAACTACAGGCGCTAAATAGAATAGAACTCTAGATAGGAGGTCTAAAATGTCCCAAACCAAACTCCCCAGTCTCAACAAGGTAATTATCATTGGAAATTTAACCAGGGACCCGGAATTACGATTTACCCAGTCAGGAGTACCGGTGGTCAATTTTAAAATCGCTTCCAATAAAAGGTACAAAGACAGCTTAGGAATCGTAAAGGAAGATGTATGCTACATCGGTGTGGTGGCCTGGGAAAAATTGGCTGAAAGCTGCCGGGATTATTTGAAAAAAGGAAGCGCGGTTTTGGTAGAGGGGGAATTAAGAAGCCGTTTAAAGGAAAATGAAGACGGAACCAAAAGAAATTTCGTGGAGATCAAGGCTTTTTATATCCAATTTCTGGATAAAAAAGGAGAGGCCCTAACCTTAGAGACCAACTCCAATCTGGAATCTACGGTTTCGGGAAATGAAACCGACAGTTTGTCGGGAAAATCCTGAGGGCGGCACTATATTAATTCAATTACACGAAGCCTAAGCTGGTTCGGTTTACAGTGAGGAAATCGAACTGTAAACTCACCATAAGTGGTTCGACAGGCTCACCATAAATAAAGGAGAGATATGTTAGAAGAATTTGAGAAAAGAAGAAAGAAAATCTGCCGCTTCTGTGAACAGAACCTGGTAAATATCGATTACAAAGACGAAAGAATTCTGAGGCGGTTTTTGAGCGACCGGGGAAGAATTTTACCCCGCCGAATTACGGGTAACTGCGCCAGCCATCAAAGAAAAATGACCCAAGCTTTAAAAAGAGCTCGCCATCTGGCTTTGCTTCCCTTTACCGCGGAAACGTATAGATAAAGAATGGATTCCATAGGCCAAATATTTGTATTAAGCAAGTAGTCTTATATTTGGCAGATAGGGTTTCGCAAAAAAATTTCAAATAACAGCAAGATTAGCGGTTCAATTTATAGTGAGCCAGTCGAACTATAAACTCACCACCAGAGGAGAAATATGAAAGTTATTTTAAAAGAGGATGTAGAAAAGTTAGGTAAATGCGGGGAGGTAAAAGAGGTCAAAGAAGGTTTCGCCCGAAATTTTCTTCTGCCCCGCAACTTAGCCGTTCCAGCCAACACTTCCAGTTTATCTTCCATCGAAGAGATCAAAAGACAAAAAACCTCCCGGGAGCAAAAACTTCAGAAAGAATCAGAAAAACTGCGGGATAAGCTGGAGCAGATCTCCTGCACGGCCGAAGTATTAGTAGGTGAGGAAGACAAAGTCTTCGGCTCGGTGACGGCAGCCGATATCGCCAAACTCCTAATGGATAAAGGATTTGTGGTGGATAAAAGAGCGGTAATGCTAGAGGAACCGCTGAAAGCTTTGGGGGTTTATACGGTACCGGTCAAGATTCATCCGGAGGTGACCGCTAACCTGAAAGTGTGGGTGGTCAAGCAAGCCAAAAAAGAGGAATCGGAAATTCTCTGATTTGGAGTTGACAAAAACCGATGGCAGTCTAAATTACAGTCAGGGTTTGCAGGCAGAAGCGTATATATAATAGGCGGTTCGACAGATTCAGCTTAAACGAAACAAAGATGCAGAAAGTAAAAATCAACGGCCTGGCCTTAGATGTGACCACCAACTCTCCGGTGATAATTTTGGCTCCGGATGATTCTGAAAAAATTCTGCCGATCTGGATTGGGCATTACGAGGCCTGGGCGATTGCCATGGAGCTTTCCGGTTTATCTTCCAAAAGACCTTTGACCCATGATTTATTGAAATCCTGTATTGAATCTATGGGTGGCAAAGTCCAAAAAATAGAAGTGACCGAACTAATTAACCAAACTTTTTATGCCAAAGTGTACATCGATATCAAAGGTAAAACCATGGAGGTGGACGCCCGTCCCTCGGATTCGATTGCTTTGGCTTTGAAATCCGGTGCCCCGATTTTTGTGGCAGATGAGCTGTTTCAGCTTAAAAGAGGGGACGGCATCACCCCCGATTTTTCCGACCCTGAATCTCTGCGGGAAAGATTGAGAAGAATCAATCCGGAAGATTTCGGGAAATATTCTTTGTAAAGGTTTTCAAGTTTCTTCCATTAATTTTTTACCGACAGTATATCTAAATCCCTATCTTTAGCTTCAGATCAGACGTATTTTCAATAAAAAGCTTGTTTATTTTTTAAAAAATTTTTATATTGATTATATGAAAAGCTACCAAGAAAAATATCAAAATCTAAAATCAATTTTGCAAAGTTACCAGAAAGTTTTGGTGGCTTTTTCGGGTGGTGTGGATTCAGCTTTGGTTTTGAAAGTGGCTTGCGATACACTGGGGGCAGAAAATGTTTTGGCCATTACAGCCGATTCTCCAAGCTATCCCAAAGAAGAATTAGATAATGCCGTGAAGTTAGGTCAGGATTTCGGTCTAAACGGCCGCCATTTGGTTATTAAAACTGATGAAGTAGAAAATCCGAATTATGCTGAAAATCCACTCAACCGCTGTTTTTTCTGCAAGGATGAGCTGTACACCAAACTGCAAACGATTGCCCAGGAGAATGACATTCCTCACATCTTGGACGGTGCCAATTTATCGGACCAAAAAGATTTTCGTCCGGGGAGAAAAGCGGCTTTTAAATTTGGGATTAAATCTCCTTTAATAGAAGCCCAGTTGGATAAAGAAGAGATTCGGCAGATTGCCAAAGAGTTAAACCTCACTATTTGGGATAAGCCGGCGATGGCTTGTTTGTCCAGTAGAGTTCCATATGGTGAAAAAATTACTCCGGAGAAACTGGCTCAGATTGAGCAAGCCGAGTCGTATTTACGCTCTTTAGGTTTCCACCAGCTAAGAGTCAGGCATCATGATAAAATAGCCCGGATTGAATTAGAGCCGACAGAAATTCCCAAGTTTTTGAATGAAGAAACTCGCCAGAAAGCGGCCAAAAGATTCAAAGAGATTGGATTCTTATACATTACTCTGGACTTGGAAGGGTATCGGACCGGAAGCTTGAATGAAAGTTTAAAATCACAAAAAAGTTCTTCCTAAACTCCACTTCAAATAAAGGAACAATATTGGAGCCGAAAAAAGTTGCCTTAAAAATTATTGTGGATGGAAAGGAAAAAGAGATTTCGTTTGAGGAGCTGACCCTGGCTAATAATCTGGCTCAAGAGGCGCTGGTGAAGTTGCTGCTCAAAAAGCAAATCTTTCAAGCCCCGGAGCTTCTGGAAGAGTTAGGCAGGGTCCGGCAGGAAAGATACAAAGCTCCGGATGCTCCTCCCGCAGAAGAAAAAAAGTAGTTTATGTCAGATGTCAGCTTAAAATGGGTAGTCCATCCTCTCAAAAAAAATAAAAAGAAGACTTTTCTTCTGACGCTGATTTTGATGGTGGTGTGGGGTTCGGTGTATTGGTACACACTTTCTTTGGGATATTTACTTCTGGCTATTTTTGTTCTGGGGGCTTCTTTGTCGGCGTATTTTTTCCCAACGGTTTTTGAACTCACTCCGGAGAAAGTCATGGTTAAATATGTAGCCACCAGAAAAGAGAAAACCTGGGATTTTTTTAGGAGTTTTTATGCGGATAAAAATGGAGTTTTTCTGTCTCCATTTCCCAAGCCATCCAGAATGGAAAATTTTCGAGGGCTGTATCTGATATATAATGACAACAAAGAGGAAGTTTTGAATTTTGTGAAAGAGCATATCAAAACCGAACCACAATGAGATTTAAAGATATTTTTTTCTGGAACAGAGCCGGATTTAAAGTGGAAACCACTCCTCTGACTCCTAAGCAGGAGGAGATTTTAGATAAGATTGCCCATAAAGTTGTGACCTGGAGGATGACGGTGCCGGCGATTTTGTTTTTGGAGTCGGTCAAGCCCTTGAATTTTGTGGGTTCGCAGATGCTGGTTTTCTTTGAGCCGTTTGTGCAGGCAGTTTTTACGGTCAGAGATTATAATGAGTTTGTGAGGATGATGGAGGAAAGGGAGAATGTGGAGCGGCTATTACAGAGGATAGAGGAGCTGGATGCGGAGATGTTGAAGAAAGAAAAAGAAGAGAAGAGAAAAAGGAAAGAGGAGAAGAAACTGAGAAAATCGGGGGAGCTATAATGGAAGAACAGCCAATTCCAAAAAACTACAGATTCTATAACATCCGGAGGAAAGTATGCTTTTGAAAAAATTTTTATTGCTTTTTGTTATTCTAATAATTCTCGCTCCATTAGCTTTCGGAGGAAAAGGTGTATATCTATGCGGTGTTTATGGTTTTGGTAAAACTTATGGTGATTTAGCTAATACATATCAAGCTGGAACAGGTGGAGGTTTGTTAATTGGATACAGATTTAACAAGCTTATAGCTCTTGAAGCTGGAACTCTCTACATCAAACAAGAGCCTGATTCCGCCCAAGGGATAATGGTTGATTATGGCTACTATCACTCTCATTTCATCAATTTAAAACTCTATCCTGTTACGATAGGGAAGGGTATTTCTCCTTTTATTTCTGCAGGATACGGTGATGGATATTTTTATTGGAATTATAATTTCACCTATACCCGTAATTATCAAATAGAATACGAAAAGTTAGATGCGGATCCTTTCAATGTTGGGTTAGGAATTGACTATGAAATTTCTAACAGGTTATCATTAGGTGCAAACTTCAAATATTTTATCAATTTCTTCGACTCTCGAAGTCACAGACTGAATCAATTTATAGACGGAGGCAACACTACGTACTTCTCGGGCCATTTAATATTTTATTGCTCTGGTTGTAAATGAATAATTTAGGTCGGGTGCGGGGACTCGTTCGATACCTCAGAGTAAACCCGACCTACCCTAATTGGGTAGCTCTGGGTCCCCGAACCCAGAGCTAATATCCCCATATTTCCATTTGTGAAACATCTCACCTTTTCATATAATTAATCTTCCTATGAACCAGTACAAATCACCTGATACCCATCCTGCCACAGTTGGCGCACGCACCACCATCATCGGTATCTTAGCCAATGCCCTGTTAGCTGGAATTAAGGGAATAGCCGGGATATTGGGAAACTCTTATGCTCTGATCGCTGATGCCATTGAATCCGGCACCGATGTGTTTAGCTCTCTAGTGGTCTTAGGAGGACTTAGAATTTCCAAAGTTCCACCGGACAAAGACCATCCCTATGGCCACGGCAAAGCCGAACCTTTAGCAGCAGCAGTAGTGGCTTTAGGACTAATCGTAGCCGCTATCAGCATTGCCATCCAGAGCATCCGGGAAATCAAAATTCCTCACCATGCTCCAGCCCCATTTACCCTATTGGTTTTAGTGATAGTGGTCATAACTAAAGAGACTCTGTTTCGTTTTGTATTCAAAGCTGGACAAAGTGTAGAAAGTACAGCCGTGAAAACTGATGCCTGGCACCACCGATCTGATGCTTTGACCTCTTTAGCGGCTTTTATAGGTATTTCGATTGCCTTGATTGGAGGACCTGGCTATGAGAGTGCAGATGACTGGGCCGCTTTATTTGCTTCCGGAGTGATTGTTTTCAATGGTGTCAGGCTTTTACGACCAGCTATTTTGGAAGCGATGGATACTGCCCCTTCCGGAGAAGTAACTAAACAAGTAATACAGATCGCTTCTCAAGTTCCGGGAGTGGTCGGTTTAGATAAATGTTTTGTGAGAAAAATGGGGTTTGATTATTATGTGGACCTGCATGTGATCGTGGATGCCAATCTGCCAGTGCGGGAAGCTCATAAAATTGGGCACGACGTGAAAGACCAATTGCGCAGTCAGTATTCTAAAATAAGGGATGTCTTAGTGCATATCGAACCAGATCAAAAATAGTTAGTTTAACAATATTTACTGCAAATCACAATTCAACCCTCCCAATTGGCCGAATAGCCGAATTTCCATTTGTGAAACTGCTTACTTTTTTATATATTTATAGATTGTATTAGAAAGAATCAATTAAGATTATCTTATGAAAGAATTAAAACCCGAAGATATTAAAATAATCGTAGCCACGGACTGTGGCTCCACCACCACCAAAGCCATCTTAATCGAAAAACATGGTGACGAATATCGACTGATCGTCAGAGGAGAAGCCCCCACCACCGTGGAAGCCCCGTTTGAAGATGTCACCATGGGGGTTTTAAATGCCATCGCCGAAGTAGAAGAGCTTTCCGGACGGAAACTTTTAGATGAAAAAGGACAGATAATCAAACCGGCTCAAAATGGTGTCGGCACAGATATCTACATTTCCACCTCTTCTGCTGGAGGAGGTCTGCAGATGATGGTAGCCGGCGTGGTCCGCAGTATGACCGCCGAATCTGCGGAAAGAGCGGCTTTAGGTGCAGGTGCTATCGTTATGGATGTGATAGCGGCCAATGATAAGCGACTCCCTCACCAGCAAATTGAAAGAATCAGACACCTGCGGCCGGATATGATTTTACTTTCCGGGGGCGTTGATGGTGGTACCCTCACTCACGTAGTGGAAATTGCTGAATTAATTTCAGCCGCTGACCCCAGGCCCCGTTTGGGAACCGGGTATAAGTTGCCCATCATTTACGCCGGCAACAAAGATGCAAGAGAAACCATAAAGAAAACTTTGGGGGATAAAACTTCCTTGGATATAGTAGACAATATCCGTCCGGTTTTAGAAAGAGAAAATCTCCATCCAGCCCGGGAAAAGATACATGACTTATTCATGGAGCATGTCATGGCCCAGGCACCCGGATACCGCAAGCTGATGAGCTTGACTGATGCTCCGATTATGCCTACCCCGGGAGCAGTCGGTTTAATCATCAAAACTATTGCTGATTTGGAAAAAATGGAGGTAATCGGAGTCGATATAGGTGGAGCGACCACTGACATCTTCTCGGTTTTCCAAGGAGTTTTCAACCGAACCGTTTCTGCCAATCTGGGAATGAGTTACTCCATCTCCAACGTCTTCGCTGAATCCGGACTTCCCAATGTAATGCGCTGGGTTCCATTTAAAATGGATGAAAGGGATTTGAGAAACCGGGTCAAAAATAAAATGATACGTCCCACCACCATTCCCCAGATGATGGAGGAGCTGATTTTCGAGCAAGCCATTGCCAAAGAAGCCTTGCGTCTGGCGTTTATCCAGCATAAATCTTTTGCCACTACTTTAAAAGGGGTTCAGCAGCAGAGAACCATAGCCGAGGCCTTTGAACAATCTGCTTCCGGCCAGACCATTGTAAATATGATGACCTGCAATATGCTGATTGGTTCCGGGGGAGTTTTATCTCACGCCCCTCGGCGAAACCAGGCCGCTTTAATGTTAATCGATGCCTTTTTGCCGGAAGGAATCACCCGTTTAGCGGTAGATTCAATCTTTATGATGCCGCAGTTAGGGGTTTTATCCACAGTTCACCCTCAAGCAGCCAAAGAGGTGTTTGACAAAGATTGTCTGATTCATTTAGGAACCTGTATTGCACCGGTAGGGGTAGAAAAAGAAGGTAAAGAGATTTTGAAATACAAATTTATTTTACCGGATGGAAAAACTGAAGCCGGAGTTTTAAAATATGGTGAAATGAAAATGATACCTCTGGCTGTAGGTGAAACTGCCCAAGCTCACTTGGAGCCGGAAAGGGGAATGGATTTAGGGCATGGAAAAAATAAGAACATTGAGACAACTATAAACGGCGGAGTGGCGGGAATTATTTTAGACGGGAGAGGACGTTCCAATTTTTTGCCGGCTGATGAAAATGTAAGGGTGAAAAAACTAAAAGAGTGGATGCTGGCTCTGGACATATATCCTAAGTGGGCTTTAGAGAGATAGGTTAAACGGACAATGTCAGTGAACCAATATGAAGTTTTGAAAGATTTAATCATTGCTGAAGACCGGGTCTTCGGGGACCGGATGAATATCTTTTTAGTGGTCAACTCTCTTATGCTTCTGTCGGTAGCTCAAATCCACATCCCGGGTTTTATCGTCCCGATTCTGGGGACTATTTTGGATTTAATCTGGCTGTACGTGGGAAGTTTGACTTTATCGGCTCATAATTTCTGGAGGGATGAATTGATTAAAATTGAAAAAGAAACCCTGGGTGAAAAAACTTTGCAGGAAGGAATTTTTACCAAAAGAAGACAGCATTATCCGAAACTGGGGAAATTGACCGGGCTTTCCGCTACCGAAACTCTAACTTATATTTTGCCGTCGGCTTTTCTGCTGATGTGGGTGTATTTGTTGGTGAGGTGAACGTAACTCTAATATCAAAATGGGTATTAATCCTAATAGGATAGAGGGGATAAATAATAAGTTCGGTCAGGAGCTACTCCTGAACGTGAGATAAAGTGTCAGGGCTAAGTCCTGACACAACGAGGATAAAGCTATGGGACACGCATACACACCAGGTTTAAAAGTAACCGGGAAAATGTTAATCACCAAAAAGAGGATTTTACCTCTCAAAGGTGAGGTCTTAGCCAAAGTAGGGGATAAAGTCCAGCCGGATACAGTGGTTGCCCGGACATTTCTACCGGGGCCGGTGGAGCCGATGAACGTAGCCAATATTTTATCCATCGCTCCGGAAGATGTGCCGTACTTTATGCTCAAAAAAGAGGGAGAGAAAGTCCAGAAAGATGAAATCATGGCCAAAGCCAAAACTTTCTTCGGGCTTTTTACTTCGGTCTGCAAAGCCAAGGCGGAAGGAACCATAGAATCCATCTCCTCCATCACCGGACAGGTTTTACTGCGGGGGAATCCGGTACCCGTCGAAGTCCATGCCTACTTGGTCGGTGAAGTAGTAGAAGTATTTCCTCAAGAAGGGGTAGCAGTTTCCAGCTGGGGTTCCTTTATCCAGGGAATCTTTGGAGTGGGAGGAGAAACCAATGGAGAAATTAAGATTGTGGTCGGCTCTCCTTCCGACATTTTAACTGACAAAGAAATTGATGAAAATTCTAAAGGAAAAATTATAGTAGGTGGCTGTTTAGTGACCGCTTCTGCCATTAACAAAGCCATTTCCGCAGGAGCCAAAGGAATTATAGTAGGTGGTCTGGATGATAAAGATTTGAGGGATTTTTTAGGTTATGATCTGGGTGTGGCTATCACCGGTTCCGAAGAAAAAGGGATTACCTTAGTCATCACCGAAGGATTCGGGCAAATCAACATGGCCCAAAGGACTTTTAACCTCTTAAAATCTAACCAAGGAAAATTAGCCTGCATCAACGGCGCCACTCAAATTCGGGCCGGGGTAATTCGCCCGGAAGTGATAATTCCGATTGCCGGTGATGTCAAAATTAAAGAAGAAAAAGAAAAGTTTGAATCGGTCGGTTTAGAGGCCGACTCCCCCATCCGGGTCATCCGTCAACCTTACTTCGGGAAATTAGGGCAGGTCAAAGACCTCCCCCCGGCTCTGCAGAAGTTAGAAACAGAATCAACCGCCAGAGTTTTGGAAGTGGAATTCGACTCGGACGGCAGAGCCATCGTCCCCCGAGCCAACGTGGAGATGCTGGAAGAATAAAGATTTTCCTTGACAGAGTTTTTTAAAATAGCTAAATTGAATGACGTTTTTAAGGTGAGACGGGGAATGCGGTAGCTCTTTAATCTTAAATAAGGAAGGTAGATGCCTTTCTGCCAAAAACTGCCAGGGAGATACATTCAAACAAACTTTGTTTGGTTTATCTCCTTTTTTATTTTATCAATTTTTCCAGCTTTAGTTTTCTCCCGGGACACTCCTCAACCTCCAACACAAGTTCAAGCTTTCGATACCCCCAGCGATGCCGGAAAAAGTATCACGGTGCAATGGGGAAAATCCTCTGATGATGGAGAAGGTCTAAATAATGTAGTACTGTATGAAGTCTTACGTTCCACTTCCCCCGAAGGAGAATATACCAAAGTGGGAGATTCTCCTCGTGGAACTACAGAATATGTAGATAATTCAGCCAAAGATAAAATTCCCTATTACTACAAAATCAGGGCTTTAAGTAAAACCAGTTTTTCAGATTCACCTCCCGGTGCAGCGGTTGTCTCATCCCCTCAATGGTTTAAAAAAGAGAGGTTAAACGCTTTAATTGTAGTTTTAGTGCTTTCTTTGGGAATAATTTATTTCATCCAAAAAGCCAGTAAAGGGAAAGAGATGTTTGTCAGAAAAATTGCTGCAATTGAAGCGGTAGATGAAGCAGTTGGTCGAGCCACCGAGATGGGGAAAAAGGTTTACTTTATTCCGGGAATATATGATATGGATTCCATGCAAACCGTGGCTGCGGTTACCATCTTAGGGCATGTAGCTAAAAGGGTGGCGGAATATGAAGCCAAATTAGAAGTCCCTAATTGTTATGCTTTAGTGATGGTGGCTTGTCGTGAGACAGTGAAACAGGCTTACCTGAATGCCGGCAGACCGGATAGTTATTCAGATGATATGATTTATTATATAACTCAGGACCAGTTCGGTTATACAGCAGCTGTCAGTGGTCTTTTTGTGAGAGAAAAGCCAGCCGCTATATTTTTGCAGGGACATTTTTTTGCGGAATCATTAGTTTTAGCCGAAACCGGAAATTCAGTAGGAGCAATTCAGATTGCCGGAACCGCTCAACCCACCCAGTTACCATTTTTCGTAGCTGCTTGTGACTATACTTTGATCGGAGAAGAGCTTTTTGCCGCCAGTGCTTATTTATCCAAAAATCCTAAACTTTTAGGGAGTTTAAAAGGACAGGATTTAGGAAAACTTTTAATGATGATTGCCATAATTTTAGGTTCGATTTTGGAATCTTTGGGAATTTTGCATCTGGCTAAATGGTTCACTTATCAATAGGAGATAAATGAGAAGAGAAATACCAATTTTAATTGCTATTGTAGTAGGTTTTGTCTACGTGATTCAATTTTTTGTACCTCATGCTCCATTTGATAAATTCCAAAATTGGGGAAACGACTGGATTCAAATTATCGCGGGGTTTGCCATCATCTTAGGGGTTTTAAATTTACTGAAAGTCAGTTTAGAGAAAGTTTACAAAAAATCTAAAGGTTGGGGGTATGCTGTTATAATTATTATTGGATTTCTGATTATGACCGGTGCAGGACTTTTTTTCTCCGGAGGGAAAAATTATCAAAATCCGGGGACTCCTTTTTATTATATTTTCTTCAATATCTATTTCCCCTTAAACGCCACTATGTTTGCCATCTTAGCTTTTTTTGTAGCCAGTGCTTCATACCGTGCCTTCCGAGCCAGAAACAAAGAAGCCACTTTGCTATTATTAGCAGCCATTTTTTTGATGTTAGGCAGGACCCCTTTGGGAGATTATCTCTCAGCTGGGCTTCCTACTGGCTGGCAATTGAAAAATATCTCGGACTGGATTATGGATTTCCCTCAAACTGCCGGACAAAGAGCCATTATGATAGGAATTGCTTTGGGAATAATTTCTACTTCACTCAGAGTTATCACCGGCCTAGAACGAACCTTTGTGGGAGGAGAATAAGTGGAATTTTGGCAAAAACTATTAGCCATTGATAGACGAATAATTTTTATTTTTGTGGCTTTCGCTATAATTGTTCCACTTTTTATAATAGCTCCACCCGGTTTTTTGAAAAAGATAGATGTCTCGCTACCGGTTCAATCTCTTTATGACTATGTAGAAAACCTTCCACCCGGCTCTAAAATTATGATTGCTTTTGATTACGACCCTCCCACCACACCGGAGCTGCAGCCGATGGCGGTCTCCTTTTTGAAACATTGTTTTACTAAAGATTTAAAAGTGATAATGCTTGGTCTTTGGCCCCAAGGACCAGTTCAAGCTCAATTCGCCATGGAAAGAGAAATCTTAGTAGATGAGAAAATTAAAGCCAAGAATTTGCAATATGGAATTGATTATGTCAATTTAGGTTTTCAAGCAGGCAATGAGTTTGTGATTTTAAGAATGGGAACCGACATTGCTGCCGCTTTCCCAGTGGATTATTTTGGCACTCGCACCAAAGAGATACCTTTAATGAAAGATGTCAAAAATTTTGATAACATCAGATTGGTTTACAACATCTCGGCCGGTTACCCAGGTACCTATGAATGGGTAATCTTTGCTGGTGACCGCTTTGGAGTAAAAATTGCCGGTGGAAACACAGCAGTACAATATCCTCACAATTCTCCTTATGTGCAAACTGGCCAATTGGTGGGTCTTTTGGGAGGAATGGCCGGAGCAGCTGGTTATGAAAAAGTATCCGGTTACTTAGGCAAAG
>Ga0154874_179_pt1 | contig 15739 bp, 11 predicted proteins | sample Rifle2008BG19ft_FD_105846 | JGI IMG/M metagenome (GOLD analysis project Ga0154874, IMG submission 105846) | candidate division Zixibacteria bacterium RBG_19FT_COMBO_42_43
CCCATGATCCACGTGTCCTATGGTCCCCACGTTCACATGCGGCTTGGTCCGCTCAAATCTAGGCTTAGACATAATCTCTCCTTTAACTTACTTTAATCCTTTCTATTTTTTTAAAATTTTACTTTGAATATTTAAATCCGAATCAACAGCCAAAAGCTGGTTATTTTCCAAAAGCTTCCAGCCGGAGGCCATCTTATCCACTGGTTCTGATGCTACAATTATATTATTTTCAGCTTTTTTCCAATTTAAACTGTAATAGCTTTCGTTCTCCGGGTCTTCGGAGTCAAAAGACCTATATATAATAAGATTTTTCCCATCTGTCAATAGAAAATTCAAAGCCGTATATTTTTCCTGTTCTAAAATCGGAATTATAGTTTTTTCAACCCCCGAAAAAGGAGATTTTTCTTTCTTGATATTTTCAACTAATTTCTCCAGCAAAATTTGGGTGTCAATTAAATTGGGATAATTCTTCTTCACCGATTCCTTCCAGTGAACCGAACCGTTATGAGCCAAAACCCAGTCTTCTTTTTCAAAGGGGTGGGCAAATTCTCTTTTTCCTTTGGTTTGGGGGTCCGTGGCTTTTCTTATATGGGCTACCACTAATTCTGAAGCAACTGCGCTGCGAGCGATTCTATCAAATTCCGAATCTGAGGCGGCATCCAAGCCGCTTTTCTTGATAACCATTTCACCCTTGGATTTGTAAGCCATTCCCCAGCCATCCATATGCCCCGGTTGGGAGCTGGATTTGACACAGCCGGTCTGGCACTGTTGTTTAAAATTGGTGAAGATTTCTGGTTCTATCTGCGCTTTATTTACAATTCCCAATAGTCGGCACATTTTAAATCCCCTTCACTTTGGCTACAATTCCTTCGGATATCTGCTGGGGCACTTCTTCATAGCTGTGGAACTGCATGGTAAAAAGCGCTCTTCCCTGAGAAATGGACCTGATTTTGGTGGCATATCCGAACATGTCTGACAGAGGAACTCTGGCGGCGATAACCTGGGCATCCACTCTGGGAACGATTCCTAAAATTCTTCCCCGGCGGGCATTCAAATCTCCGATTACGTCTCCTAAATACTCTTCCGGAACCACTACCTCAACTTCCATCACCGGCTCTAATATTTTGGGCTTGGCCCTTTTGACTGCTTCCTGTAAAGCCATAGAGCCGGCAATCTTGAAAGCAATTTCCGAAGAATCTACTTCGTGATAAGAACCGTCTAACAACATCGCTTTTAAATCAATTAACGGATACCCGGCTACTACTCCATTCTCCAAAGCGTCTTTAATCCCTTTTTCAACCGCCGGGATATATTCTCTGGGGATGGCTCCCCCGATGATTTTATTTTCAAAAATAAAACCGGAACTAGCCGGCAAGGACTCAACCCGGATTCTTACATGACCGTATTGACCTCTGCCACCGGTTTGTCTGATGAATTTCCCTTCCGCTTCGGCTGTGGCGGTGATGGTTTCTTTATAAGCCACTTGAGGTTTACCCACGTTGGCTTTGACCGAGAATTCCCGCATCATCCGGTCCACCAAAATTTCTAAGTGTAATTCTCCCATGCCGGAAATTATAGTTTGTCCGGTCTCTTCGTCCGACCTTACTTTGAAAGTAGGGTCTTCGTCGGATAATTTTTGTAGCGCTTCAAAAAGTTTGTCCTGGTCGGCTTTGGTTTTGGGCTCGATGGCAACCGAGATGACCGGTTCCGGGAAAGTCATTTTTTCCAAGATTATGGGATGATTGGGGTCGCATAATGTATGTCCAGTAGAAGTCTTTTTTAATCCCACCACCGCGCAGATATCGCCGGTGTAGGCATCATCTATTTCTTCCCGCTTATTGGCATGCATTTCTAGAATTCTTCCCACTCTCTCCTTTTCGCCGGTGTTGGCATTCAAAACGTAAACCCCGGACTTCAAGACTCCGGAATAAATTCTTAAGTAAGTGAGTTTGCCCACGTAAGGATCTGACATGATTTTAAAAGCCAGAGCCGCCAACGGCTCGGAATCAGAGGGTTTTCTTTTCAGGGGCTGACCGGTTTCCGGGTCGGTTCCCTTTATTACGGGAAGGTCAAGAGGAGAAGGCAGAAAATCCACGATGGCATCCAGTAGTCTCTGGACTCCTATGTTTTTGAAGGAAGCGCCGCATAAAACCGGAATTATTTTGACGTCCAAGACCGCTTTTCGCAAAGCCGTCATGATTTCTTCTTTGTGAATTTCCTGGTCATTCAAAAATTTTTCCAACAGCCGGTCATCATAATCTGAAATTGATTCTAGCAGAATCCCTTTTTTCTTCTTGGCTTCTTCTAACATAGTTTTGGGAATCGGAAATTCCTCAAAGGTTGCTCCCTGGGTGTTCTGATGGAAAGTCCAGGCGGTCATGGTGATTAAATCGATTATCCCGGTAAAAGTCTCTCCGGAGCCTAAAGGAAGTTGAACAGCCACGGCATTGGCTGCCAGGCGGGTTCTCATCATCCACAGCGCATTTTCAAAATCGGCTCCCACCCGGTCCATTTTATTGACAAAGGCGATTCTAGGCACTTGATATTTATCCGCTTGACGCCAGACCGTTTCAGACTGAGGTTCTACTCCGCCCACAGAGCAGAATAAAGCCACCGCGCCGTCCAAAACTCTCAAAGACCTTTCCACCTCGGCGGTAAAATCCACGTGCCCGGGCGTATCGATGATATTGATCTGAGTATCTCTCCAATAGCAGGTGGTAGCCGCGGAAGTGATGGTGATTCCCCTTTCTTTTTCCTGCTCCATCCAGTCCATAGTGGCTGCCCCCTCATCCACTTCACCAATGCGGTGAGTCTTACCGGTGTAATACAAAATCCGCTCGGTAGTGGTGGTTTTCCCGGCATCGATATGAGCCATGATTCCTATATTTCTGATTTTATCTAAACTATATCTTCTAGGCATAAAAAAACCTCAACTTAAAACTTATTCCGGCTTGTCGCCGAAATAAGTGGAGGTTTGAAAACTGCTTTAAGTTGTTTCCAAACTTCCTTTTAGCCGACCTTCCTTTCTTAGTGGCTAAGCCACTAAAGTAAGAATTATCTAAAAATCCTTAGCTAAAACTGTATACTGCCTCCTTGGATATTACGCATATTTTTACGGTTTGTTTCACTTAAGAGAAACTATCTTTTATGGGTTACCAGCGGAAGTGGGCAAAAGCTTTATTGGCTTCGGCCATCTTATGGGTATCTTCCTTCTTTTTGATGGCTGAACCTTCATTTTTGGAAGCCGCAATTAACTCTTCGGCTAACCTCTCATCTATGGGCTTGCCAGTTTTTTCTTTGGTATAGGCGATAATCCAGCGAAAGGCTAAGGCGTTCCTTCTTTCGGACCTGACTTCCATGGGGACCTGATAGGTAGCTCCTCCCACCCGACGCGGCCTGACTTCCAGGGCCGGTCTGACATTATTAATGGCTTTTTGAAATACCTCAAACCCGGGCTGACCGATCTTTTTTTCGATTATATCAAATGCTGAATAAACTATTCCTTTAGCTACACTCTTCTTGCCGCGCTCCATTATCCGGTTTATAAATTTGGACAATAAAACCGAGTTGTATTTAAAATCCGGTAAAATTTCTCTTTTATCGACTCGGGCTTTTCTGGGCATAAATTTTAAGCTGCTTTTTTGGGTTTCTTGGCTCCGTATTTAGAGCGTCCCTGTTTTCTATCTTGCACTCCGGCGGTATCCAGGGTTCCTCTGATTATATGATATCGGACTCCAGGTAAATCTTTTACTCTGCCACCCCGAATCAGAACAATGGAGTGTTCCTGCAGGTTGTGCCCTTCACCCGGTATGTAGGCGGTTACTTCAATGCCGTTGGTCAATCTTACCCGGGCCACTTTTCTTAGAGCGGAGTTAGGCTTTTTGGGAGTGGTGGTGTACACCCGCACGCAGACTCCTCTTTTCTGGGGAGAACCCTGCAAAGCCGGGGTTTTGGTTGAGCTTTTTATCTCTCTTCTTCCAAATCTAACTAGTTGATTTATAGTTGGCATTTTGTTCTTTATATTTTCACTATAGATTCACAATTTATTGAATTATAATAATTTGTCAAGGGTTTTCTTTAAACAGCTCTACCTCTTTTTCTACTTCCTCTTCAATTTCATCTTTGACCTTTATATTTCGGTAAATTTCCAGTCCGGTCCCGGCCGGAATTAGATGTCCGATGATTACGTTTTCCTTTAATCCCATCAAATTGTCGGTCTTTCCGTTTATGGCCGCTTCCGTCAGAGCCCGGGTGGTTTCCTGGAAGGAAGCCGCGGAGATGAAGCTTTCCGTGGAAAGTGAGGCCTTGGTAATTCCCAAAAGCAAGGGTTGGAATGTGGCTGGCTCTCCACCTTCAGCTACTACCCGGTCAGATTCCTCTTTAAATCTCCAGCGATCCACATGTTCTCCTTCTAAGAAGTTGGTTTCACCCACTTCCTCAATTTTGATTTTTTGCAACATCTGTCTGACTATCACTTCAATATGTTTGTCGTTGATTCTCACACCCTGTAAGCGGTAAACCTCCTGGATTTCATTCACCAGATATTCCTGCACCGCGTTGGGTCCTTTGATTCTTAAGATATCGTGAGGGTCAATCGGGCCCTCGCATAGCCGGTCACCGGCTTTGACTCTGTCTCCGGTGTGAACCCGCATATGTTTACCGTGAGGGATTAAATATTCTTTGACCTCACCGTCATCGGCACGGACTAAGACCTGGCGTGACCCTCTGATGATTTTGCCGATTTCAACCACACCGTCAATCTCGCTTACCACCGCCGGGTCTTTGGGTCTTCGGGCTTCAAATAATTCGGCTACCCGGGGCAGACCTCCGGTGATATCTCTGGTTTTGCTGATGTCCCGGGGAATTTTTACTAGAGACTCTCCAGCCGAAATTTTATTTTCGTCATGGACTAGTAAATGGGCACCAGTGGGTATGGCGTAGCTTCCTAATTTTTTTCCTTTATCGTCTAGGATATAAATATGCGGGTGCAAGGTCTTTTCCCTTTGCTCAATCACCACTCTTTGTCTTAAGCCGGTGGTTTCATCCAGCTCTTCCCGGTAGGTTAAGTCTTCCTCCAGGTCGGCAAATTCGACGTTTCCGCTTTGCTCCGCTAAAATGCTGCTGGTGTAAGGGTCCCATTCAAACAAGATATCATCTTTGTTGACGATGGATTTATCTTTGACTTTTAGCTGGGCGCCGTAAGGTACGTTATATTTGGCCCGGGGTCGGTTTTGCTGGTCTACCAAGCTGATATTTCCGTCCCGCCCTAAGACCACCAACTCACCATCTTTTCTGGCAATGGTCTTGATGCCGTGGAAAATTACTTTCCCGTCGATTTTAGCGGAAACTTTGGATTGTTCTGCTATACGAGCTGCGGTTCCTCCGATGTGGAAGGTTCTTAAAGTCAGCTGAGTTCCCGGTTCACCGATGGATTGAGCGGCAATTACTCCGACTGCTTCTCCTAAATCCACCATTTTACCGGAACCTAAGTTTCGACCGTAACATTTGGCACAGACTCCCCGTCTGGCTTCGCAGGTTAAAACCGAGCGGATTTTTACCGATTCAATTCCGGATTCGTCAATCCGGCTAGCGGCTTCTTCGGAAATTTCATCTCCGGCCTGTCCCAAAACTTCCCCGGTAATGGGGTCGGACACTTCTTCCAGAGTTACTCTTCCTAAAATTCTATCTCTCAAAGATTCAATAATCTCTTCCCCTTCTTTTAGAGCCGCCACATCCAGTCCTAAAATAGTTCCGCAGTCTATTTCGTTGATAATTACGTCCTGTGCTGAATCCACTAATCTTCTGGTTAAATAACCGGCATCCGCTGTTTTTAAAGCGGTATCGGCTAAACCTTTTCTGGCTCCATGAGTGGAGATGAAGTATTCTAATACAGTCAGACCTTCCCGGAAGTTAGCCGTAATGGGCGATTCAATAATTTCACCGATTTGTCCGGTAATTCTTTTTTGGGGCTTGCCCATCAGACCTCTCATCCCGGCAAGCTGCCGCACCTGGTCAATATTTCCCCGGGCCCCGGACTCCGCCATCATATAAATAGGGTTAAATCCATGGTTGGCTTTTTTCAAACCCTCATACATGGCCTGGGCCACCTCGTTGGTGGTGTGAGTCCAGGTGTCAATTACTTTGTTGTATCTTTCCCCGTTGGTGATTATCCCCTTTTCATATTGCTTTTGAATCCTGTCGACTTCTTTCTGGGCTCGTTCGATTAGGTTTGCTTTTTCCGGGGGAATAATCATGTCATCTATTCCCACCGTGATTCCACCCAAAGTGGCGTATTCAAACCCTAATTTTTTGAGGTTGTCTAAGAATAAAGATGTTTGATAATTACCCAGCCTGCGGTAAGATTCAGAGACCAGTCCTTCCAATTTTGATTTGGAGGCCACTTCATTGAAAAATCCTAATTCTTTGGGAACCACCTGATTTAAAAACACTCTTCCTACGGTGGTGTCAATCAGTTTCCCTTCCTGGCGGACTTTGATCTTGGCATGTAATCCTACTTCTTTGGCATCGAAGGCAGCCATAACTTCATCAATAGAGGAGAAAATTTTTCCTTCCCCTTTTTCCCCTGGCTTATCCTTGGTTAAATAATAACACCCTAACACCATGTCCTGAGAAGGAGTAGCGATCGGCCTGCCATTCGAGGGTGAAAGTAAATTATTAACTGAAAGCATTAAAATCTTGGCTTCTAATTGAGCTTCAAAAGATAAAGGCACATGCACCGCCATCTGGTCTCCGTCAAAGTCGGCGTTGAAAGCAGCGCAGACCAGAGGATGCAATCGGATGGCCTTACCTTCCACCAACACCGGATAGAAAGCCTGCAGACCTAAGCGGTGTAAGGTGGGTGCCCTATTCAGAAGCACCGGATGGTCGGCTATAATTTCTTCCAAAATATCCCAGACTTCCGGTCTTTCTCTTTCCACTAATTTTTTAGCGGATTTGACGGTTTGAACAAAACCTTTTTCTTCCAGTTTGGAAATGATGAAGGGCTTGAAAAGCTCCAGAGCCATATTCTTAGGCAGACCGCACTGGTGCAATTTTAATTCCGGTCCGACAACGATGACCGAACGGCCGGAGTAATCCACTCTTTTACCTAAAAGGTTTTGGCGGAATCGTCCCTGTTTACCTTTCAGCAAATCGGATAGTGATTTTAAGGGCCGCTTGGAGTCTCCGTGAACTGCCTGGGAGCGGCGACCGTTGTCGAATAATGCATCCACCGCTTCCTGCAACATCCTTTTTTCGTTGCGTAAGATTACTTCCGGAGCTTTTATTTCCATCAGTTTTTTGAGACGATTATTGCGGTTGATTAGCCGGCGATACAAGTCGTTCAAATCCGAAGTGGCAAATCTTCCCCCTTCCAGTGGGACCAAGGGTCTTAAGTCCGGAGGTATTACCGGAACCACGTTTAAAATCATCCAGTCCGGTTTGTTGTTGGACTGGCGGAAAGATTCGATAACTCTCAATCTTTTCAGAACGTCTTTCTTTCTCTGGGTGGAGGTCTCCACCTTGATCTGGGCCCGCAGTGAAATGGAATATTCTTCAATATCGATTTGTTTTAGAAGCTCTAAAATCGCTTCCGCTCCCATTTTGGCCACGAACTGCTTGCCGGATTCTTCCTGTTCCCGATACTCATCTTCGGTGATGATATCCTTGGCTTTTAAGGAGGTGTTACCCGGATCAATTATAATGTAGGATTCGTAGTATAAAATACGCTCCAATTCCCGCACCGATAAATCCAGAAGATACCCTATGCGGGAAGGGACTGATTTGAAATACCAGATATGGGAGACCGGCACCGCCAGCTCGATATGCCCCATCCTTTCCCGTCTGACTTTGGATTGGGTCACTTCCACGCCGCAGCGGTCGCACACAATCCCGCGGAAACGCACTCTTTTATATTTTCCGCAGTTACATTCCCAGTCTTTGACCGGGCCGAAAATTCGTTCGCAAAAAAGTCCGTCTCTTTCAGGTTTGTAGGAGCGATAATTGATGGTTTCGGGCTTGGTCACTTCTCCATAAGACCAGGATCTGATGGTCTCCGGAGAGGCCAGCTGAATCCGGATAGCCTTGAAGTTGGTAGCTTTTTTCTGAGGTCTGCTAAAAAATTCTACCACTTGAAATCCTCCTTTTTAATAAACCTGTTTAATTTTTGGTTCAAATCAATCTTCATCTTATTATTTGTTACATTAATGCTCAATTTCCTTCACTCAACCAATTCTACATTCAAAGCCAAACTTTGCAACTCTTTAATCAGCACATTAAAGGATTCCGGTATTCCTGGCTCCGGCGGATTTTCATCTTTTACAATGGCTTCATAAACCCGGGAACGACCGGTGACATCATCTGATTTAACCGTCAGCATTTCCTGTAAGCAGTAGGCCGCCCCGTAGGCTTCCAAAGCCCAGACTTCCATTTCTCCAAATCTCTGTCCTCCGAATTGGGCTTTCCCGCCTAAGGGTTGCTGGGTGACCAAGGAGTACGGTCCAATGGAGCGAGCGTGGATTTTATCATCCACCAAGTGAGAGAGCTTCATCATATAGATATATCCCACCGTTATTTCATTTTCAAACGGCTCTCCGGTTCTTCCGTCATATAAAATTGATTTACCTGAATCTGGTAGCTCAGCTTTCTTCAACTCCGCTTTGATTTCTTTTAAGGTGGCTCCATCAAAGATTGGACTGGCTACAAATTTTCCTAACTTTTTAGCGGCCCAGCCTAAGTGAGTCTCTAAAATCTGGCCCACGTTCATTCGGGAGGGGACACCTAAGGGATTCAAAATGATGTCTATGGGAGTTCCGCCTGGCAGGTAAGGCATATCTTCCACCGGGACAATCTTGGCTACCACACCTTTGTTACCGTGCCTGCCGGCCATCTTATCTCCCACCGAGACTTTTCTCTCCGTGGCTACGCTGACTTTCACTAATTGGACGACACCGGGAGGAAGCTCGGCCCCGCGGGAGATTTTATCCAGCTCAATTTCTAATTCGGTATTCTTTTTGGCTACCAGTTCCTCGTAATTTTTGATGAGATTTTCAATTTTCTTGTTTACCTTTTTATCTTGAGTAAAACCGTCGTCGGCAATCAGGTTTTCCAGTTCGACTCGACCAAAAGAATCTTCTTTAATTTTGGACCCGCCCCGGATGAAAATATCTTTGGAATTTTTCTTGCGGATGGTATTGGCGGTCTCTCCGATTAGAAGAGCTTTCATTTTCTGTTCAAAGGCCTCTTTCAAGGCGGCCAGCTGCTTCTGATATTTTCGCTTGATCTGATTGACTTCATTGCGGTCCTGTTTTTTGGCTTCTTCGGTATGCTCCTTGCGGGAAAAGACCTTGGTGTCGATTACTACCCCGCTCATCCCCGGCGGCGCTTTCAGGGAGGCATCTTTGACGTCTCCGGCTTTTTCACCGAAGATGGCTCTCAGTAATCTTTCTTCCGGCGAAAGCTCGGTTTCACCTTTGGGGGTGACTTTCCCCACTAAAATATCTCCGGCTTCCACTTCCGCCCCCATTCGGATAATTCCTCTTTCGTCCAGATTGGCCACGGCTTCTTCAGAAACATTGGGGATTTCTCTGGTTAACTCCTCGGCTCCCCGTTTGGTGTCCCGCACCTGCAGTTCAAACTCCTCAATATGAATGGAGGTAAACGTATCATCTACTATTAATCTTTCACTTAAGACTATTGCATCTTCAAAATTGTAACCTCTCCAGGGCATAAACGCCACCAATACATTGGCACCCAGAGCCAGCTCCCCCTGAGCAGTACCGGGACCATCCGCAATTACCTGGTCTTTCTCCACCCTTTCACGCAATGCAATTATTGGTACTTGATTGATGCAGGTATCTTGATTAGAGCGTCTGAATTTTTCAAAATCGTACTCGTCAAAATCCAAAAGCTCGGAATCTTTTTCACCCGAGGTCGGCCGGATTATAATCCTTTCGGCGTCCACATATTCCACTACTCCGGCCCGTTTGGCTACCAGTGCAGCTTTGGAATCAATGGCAACTTTTTTCTCCATGCCGGTTCCGATAAAAGGTGGCTCCGGATTGATCAAAGGCACTGCCTGTCTTTGCATGTTAGAGCCCATCAAAGCCCGGTTGGCATCATCATGCTCTAAAAAAGGAATCAGGGCCGCTGCCACACTGACCAGCTGTTTGGGAGAGACATCCATATAATCAATTTTTTCGGGTGAAACCGTGGGGAAATCTCCTCTTAGGCGGGCTTTCACTAAAGAATTGACAAAATGCCCATCTTTTTCTAAGGGCTCATTGGCCTGGGCAATCACATACAGGTCTTCTTGGTCGGCCGTCAAATATTCGATTTTCTCGGTAACCTTACCGTTTTTGGCTTTGCGGTAAGGGGTTTCCAAAAACCCGTATTTGTTGATGCGGGCATAAGTGGAAAGGGAGGCGATCAAACCGATGTTCGGTCCTTCCGGAGTTTCAATGGGGCACATTCTGCCATAATGGGTGTGATGCACGTCCCGCACCTCAAAACCGGCTCTTTCCCGGGTCAATCCACCGGGACCTAAAGCCGACAATCTGCGTTTGTGGGTCAATTCAGCCAGGGGGTTGGTCTGGTCCATGAATTGAGAAAGCTGGCTGGAACCGAAAAAAGTCTGAATGACAGAGGAAACGGTCCGGGCATTGACTAAATCATGGGGAGTCGTATTTTCACTGTCCCGCAAGGATAATCTTTCTTTAATGGTCCGAGCCATGCGAGAGAAGGCCACCGAGAATTGATTGCCCAAAAGTTCTCCCACCGAACGGGCTCTCCGGTTACCCAGATGGTCGATGTCATCCACGTTGCCGATGCCATTTCTTAAATCCAACAAATATTTGATGATGGCGATAAAATCTTTTCTGTCCAGGGTGGTGGTATCCATAGGTATATCCAGATGCAACCTCTGGTTTATCATGTAACGCCCTACTTCCCCTAAGTCATAGCGCTTGGGGGTGAAGAACATCTTTTCAATCAGACCGGAGGCCATCTCCGGAGTCGGGACCTCACCCGGACGAATCAGGCTGTATATTTTGTACAAAGCTTCCAGTTCATTTTTGGTGTTGTCCTTCTTTAAAGTGTTTCTGATAACTCCGGCATCCTTGGAAGTATCCCGGGAAACAATTTTTACACTGTCTAATTTTATTTTTTTGAATTTCTCCAGATGCCCTTCGGTAATGGCCTCACCGGCCGAAATTATGATTTCACCGGTGGATTTCTGCATTACGGTTGAAGCGGAAACTTTGCCTACCAATTTGGAAGGTTTGGCGGACTTTAAACTTACTTTTTCGGTTTCATAAAATAAAGATAATATCCTTTCGTCAGAGTCAAAACCCAGAGCTCTCAGCAAAGTGGTGGCCGGCAGCTTACGGCGGGTGTCGATATGCACATACATTATATCATTGATATCTAGATTGAATTCCACCCAAGAGCCGCGATAGGGGATTATGCGTGCGGAAAAAAGTTTTTTCCCATTGGGATGAATTTCTTCATCAAAAAATACCCCCGGAGAACGATGCAGCTGGCTGACTATTACTCTTTCGGCACCGTTGATGATGAAAGTTCCTCTTTCGTTGATTAAAGGGAGCTCCCCCAAATAAACATCCTGCTCAATAACATTCTTGACCCCTTTGGTTTTCTGCCCCTCCTTATCTTCAGCCCGGGCTACTAATCTCAAAGTAGCTTTGAGGGGACAGCCGTAGGTCATATTTCGGTCCTGGCATTCCCAGATACTGTACATGGGAGTGCCCAGGGTATATTTGACGAATTCTAAGGAGAAATTTTCCTTGACATCGGTGATGGGAAAAATTTCGTTGAAAACTTTTTGCAGGCCCTTGCTTTCTCTTTTTTCCGGCTCTACTTTGGTCTGCAGAAAATCCTCGAAAGAATCTATCTGAACTTCCAAAAAATTGGGCAGACTGGCTACCTCCTTTAATTTGGCGTAGCTCTCCCTTTTTATTTCATGATTTTGGGACAATTAAGTTACCTCCTTAAAAGTAATAAAGATATTATCTTTTTTTACTTAATTTCTACTGTGGCTCCGGCTTCCACCAGTTTGGCTTTTAGACTTTCGGCCTCATCTCTGGGAATACCTTCCCTGATTGGCTTGGGAGCACCATCCACCAGATCTTTGGCTTCTTTAAGCCCTAAGCCGGTCAGCTCCCGCACTACTTTGATTACCTGAATTTTCTTGTCCCCGGTTGACTGGAGCATGACCGTAAAGTCGGTTTTCTCCTCAGCTACAACTGCGGCTCCTTTGCCGCCGCCCGCTGGAGCTGCCGCAGCCATTGGCATAGCTGCCTGCACTCCGAATTTATCCTGCAGGGTTTTGGAAAGCTCGGAAAGCTCTAAGACCGACATATTCTCAATCAGCTCTACAGCTTGGGAAACTTTGTCTCCCATCTCTGCTACAGCTACGCCACCGTCAGATTTGGTTTCTTTTTTACTCTTCTTCTCTGTTACCATCTTTCCTCCTTATAATATTTAATTGGGTTGATTTTCGCTATTTTGGTTTTCTGGGTTTGGTGCTTGATTTTCTTCTGGGGTTGCTTCCGGTTCTATTTGACTTTCAGCACTCGGAGGTGGGGTTGCTAAAACTTCTGTTGGGGGTATATCGCTTGCTTGAACTTCCTCTACAGGAGCTTCAGTGACAGGTTCCTCCTTGCTCCTCTTTTCCACTAATCCCTCTAAAGTCAAAACTAAGTTTTGGATTACAGAATTCAGAATTCCGACTAATTGTGCCATGGGTGCGTTCAAAGCAGCCACCAGCTCTGCCAAGACCTCTTCTTTGGGAGGCAGAGTGGCCCATTCTTTTAATCTTTCGCCGGTGTAAAGCTGATTTTCTATTAAAAAGGCCTTGATTTTGGGCTTTTCAATCTTTTTGTAAGACTCGTAAAATATTTTGGCGGCCCAGGTAGGGTCTCCGTAAATATAAGCCACCCCCACCGGTCCTTCTAGATAATTCAGGATGGACTCTTTTCCGCTTTCCTTGGCTGCCAGACGGGTTAAGGTATTTTTGGCGATCTTGAAATCAATTTCCTTTTCTTTCAGGTTTCTTCTGAGCCGGGTGATATCTTCCACGTTTAATCCGGTGAAATCAGCCAGAAAGATACTGTTGGATTTTCCCAGTTTCTGTTTTAACTCTTCTACTAATTTGGTCTTTTCTGTTTTCTGCATATTTTTTGATTTTAAGTTAGCTCGTGAACTTTTTCCAAAATCTGCTGGGTATTTATTCTTATTCCCGGACTCATGGTGGATGACAAAGTCACGCTTTTGAGATATTGTCCTTTGGCGCTGGTCGGTTTGGCTCTCAAAATGGCATCCAAGAAGGTTTGAGCATTTTGCACCAGCTGCTGTTCGGAAAAAGATTTCTTCCCTATGGCTACTCCGATATTTCCCTGTTTGTCCACCCGGTATTCGATTTTACCGGCCTGTAAATCTTTAACCGCTTTGGCTACATCAAAGGTTACAGTGCCGGCTTTGGGGTTGGGCATCAGTCCCCGGGGACCTAAAACTTTTCCTAATTTTCCCACGGCTCCCATCATATCCGGTGTGGCCACGCAGGCATCGAAGTCCACCCAGCCGGTGTTGATTTTTTCAATCAAATCTTCCGCACCTACATAGTCAGCGCCGGCATCCCGGGCTTCTTTTTCTTTTTCTCCTTTGGCAAATACCAGGACTTTTACTTTTTTACCGGTGCCGTGCGGTAATACCACGGTTCCTCTTACAATCTGGTCCGCCTGTTTAGGGTCTACACCTAAGTTAAGCGAGAGCTCGACTGCCTCATCAAATTTGGCGTAAGCAGCTTCTTTCATCAGCTTGACTGCTTCATCCAGGGTATAATTTGGTTTTGGCTTAACCTTTTCCTTGGCCTGTTTGTATTTTTTTCCTCTAAGCATAATTTTATTATTTAGAATTACCCTTCTACCTCAATTCCCATACTGCGGGCAGTACCGGCCACCTGCTTCATGGCCGCTTCTAAAGTGGTGGCGTTTAAATCCGGCATTTTCAACTGGGCTATTTCTTTGACTTGGGCCATGCTTACTTTTCCGACTTTGACCCGGTTCGGCTCACCGGAACCTTTTTCAACTTTGGCTGCTTTCTTCAATAGCACACTGGCCGGCGGGGTTTTGGTTATAAAAGTAAATGACTTGTCGGCGTAGACCGTTATAATTACCGGAATAATCAAGCCAACCTGACTCTGGGTTTTGGCATTGAACTGCTTGCAAAACTCCATGATATTTACTCCTTGTTGACCCAAAGCCGGACCGACCGGCGGTGCCGGGTTGGCGTTTCCAGCAGGAATCTGCAATTTCACTGTGGCAGTAATTTTCTTAGCCATATTTTTCGGTCAATTTTGCCTGTTTAAATGTTTTTAAGTCTACTGTAAATTTTAAATTACTTTCCTACTTTCACCAGACTTTGAACCTGTAAAAAATCTAATTCTACCGGCGTAGGACGGCCGAAAATAGAGACCATCACTTTTACCTTTTTCTTTTCCATATTCACTTCCCCCACAGCCCCGGAAAAGTCGGTGAAAGGTCCATCGATGACTTTGACCGGGTCTCCCACTTTGAAAGGGACTTCGTCTAAATCTCTCTCCCGGCTGCTGTCCATCTGCTTTAAGATTCTTTCCACTTCTGTCTCTCTCAAAGCTTCCGGCTTCCCTTTGCTTCCCACAAAGTTGGTGATGCCGGGGGTGTTGGTCACCAGGCTGGCAGTATCACGGTCCAGTTCCATCTCCACTAAAATGTAGCTGGGTAAAAACTTTTTTTGACTGGTGGACCTTTTGCCCTGCTTCATCTCCACGATTTCTTCCATGGGAATTATTATTCTGCCGAATTTTTCTTGTAACTCGGAATTGTTGATTTCGCTCTCCAAGTATTTTTTGGCTTTTTGCTCATGCCCGGAATAAGTATGCGCGACGTACCACTTCATGACCATAGCTATTTTAGAATTAGTCTTGAAATATTGGATAAACCCAAGTCCACCAGTCCCACGAAAGCCGATAAAATCAAAGACAAAATTATTACCACCACGGTCGACCCAATCAGCTCATCTTTGGTGGGCCAGGTGACTTTAGTTAATTCTAGTCTTACCTCCTTTAAGAATCTTATGAATTTTTGCCACATAATTTACTTACTCAGGACTGGAGGGATTTGAACCCCCAACCGCCGGTTTTGGAGACCGGTGCTCTACCAAGTTGAGCTACAGTCCTAAAACTTTGGTTGAAAAAAGAAAAGGCCAAAAAAGTTCTACGTAAAATTCTGCTGTTTTGGTTGCCTCTATAGACAGAAATATTCACTGGTCTCTCTGCAAGATCGAATTGAAAAATTTCAAGCTTTAATTAAGCCATTCCCCTGTTCTCTATGTGCTAATATCAGCGAACTTCTTTGTGCGCTGTGTGTTTATTGCAAAACGGACAAAACTTTTTAAATGCTACGCGGTCCGGATGTTTTTTCTTGTTCTTGGTATTGCTATAGTTTCTTCTTTTGCAATCTCCGCAAGCCAAGCTTATGATTTCTCGCGCCATCTTACTTTTTAATTTTTATGAAATGTTACTCTGTTTATTTGTTTTAGACTTTCTTAATTTTATTAACTAATTATTTAATCTAGGCTAAAATTACCATTACGGATTCTGGTACTAAAAAATTATGCAATAATTTGAGTTACCACGCCTGCTCCTACGGTTCTGCCCCCTTCTCTTATGGCGAATCTCAACTCCTTC
>Ga0154874_181_pt1 | contig 15314 bp, 13 predicted proteins | sample Rifle2008BG19ft_FD_105846 | JGI IMG/M metagenome (GOLD analysis project Ga0154874, IMG submission 105846) | candidate division Zixibacteria bacterium RBG_19FT_COMBO_42_43
CCGGTACCTCCAGCAAAGGTGGTGATTTGGGCTGGTTTGCCAAAGGAGCCATGGTCAAACCCTTTGAGGAGGCACTCTTGAAGCTGAAGCCGGATCAGATATCCGAACCGGTCAAAACCGACTTCGGCTGGCACCTGATTAAATTACATGGAACCAAAAAAGAAAAAGGTGAGACCAAATTTCATGCCAGCCATATTCTTTTGAGATTAAAGCCCTCCCGGGAATCTTTAGCCAAGATTAAAGCCGAAGCCGAAGAGTTTGCTTCCCGGAGCAAAAAAGTGGGGTTTGAAAAACTGGCCAGCCAGAAGCAATTGACGGTTGTGAGCACAGGTCTTTTTAAGAAAAATGATTTCTTGAAGGACTTCGGCTCCAACAGCCCAGCCCACAGGTTTGCTTTTGAAGCTAAAGTCGGTGAAGTGAGCACAGCTATGGAAACCCCTAACGGTTTTGCGGTCTGTAAGCTGGTGGACCAAAAACCGGCCGGCCTCAAAAGCTTAGACGAGATGCAAAACTTCCTGGCCAAAGAGTTAAATAGCAAAAAAGCCCTGGATCTAGCTTTTCAAAAAGCCACTCAGATTTACTTGAGCATAAAACCCGGACAATCTTTAAGCGAGGTGGCTAAAGCCCATCAATTAACAGTAAATCACACCGGTACTTTTACAGCCCAGGATATCAGCGTCTCCGGAGTCGGAATCTCACCCGAATTTCAGGGGGTGGCTTTTGCTCTGACAAAAGAGAATCAGATTTCCAAACCGGTCAGAGGCAAATTCGGAGTTTATATTATTGAACTGGCTTCCAAAGAAGCTCCCTCTGACTCGGTCTTTACGGCTATGCAAGATTCTCTGACCAAAGATTTGTTAAATGAAAGACAAGCTGAAATTTACAACCAATGGCTGAGTAGTTTGAAGCGCCAGGCCAAAATCCAGGATTATCGCCAGCAGGCCTTAAGAGAGGAAGAAAATCTGTAGCAGTTAGGACTCCCTAAAGGATATTTTTTCAGCCCAAAGTTAAATTTTACTAATGAAAAAACCCACTTATCGGTGTGGGTTTTTTCATTTTCTTGGGCTTTAAATTTAGCGGTCAAAATATTCTTTAGAGAAAACAACTGACGCAACCCTCAAAACCAGGGCCAGGGAGCAAGTTATGTCACTGCAGATTTTTAAACTGCTTCAGCCCCTCCCATTTCTCAAAGCTGCAGTTTAAAATTATGTCGTAGGGGATATCTTTCTTTTCACTGAAAAGCTCAGTCTGGGAGTCCCATTCCGGACCCAAAATGGTTATTTCCGGTTTTAAACTAAGGAACTTTTTTACCCGACTGGTCTTGTTGAACTCTTTGCTGGTCATGGATTCCCTCGCTTTGTGTAACTACCCTATTTTATCGGATTTTGCGCTAGCTGACTTTAATGAAATCTACTGATTTATTATTGACTTTTAACCCGAATTAGATAAAATTATCAAATTGACTGGAATAGAAAGGGAAATTCAAATGCATAAAGCCACTCTGCCAAAAGAACTGGAGACAACCGGACTGGGAAAAACTGCCCGCAAGGATAAGTGGTTGTTTGAGCCTTTATGGACCGGTTTAGGGTTTGCCATCTTTGTAGTCTATTCCACCTGGGGAGCTTTGAATCCTGGTCCAGCCGGACATCCTTATTATGAATGGGGACCCTATTTATCCCCCTTTTTCTCTCCCTTATTTTTAGTCAAAGCTTGGCCCGATTGGTGGCCCAAGATCTTAAGAACCCCAGCCCTTTTTGTTCTATGGGCTCCCTTAGGTTTTAGAGCCACTTGTTATTATTTCCGGAAATTTTTCTACCGTACCTACTTGTTGGATCCCCCTGGTTGTGCTGTGGGAGAAGCCAGAAGCCACAATTATAAAGGAGAAAAAGGATTTTTCATCTACCAAAATCTCCACCGCTGGTTTCTCTATCCAGCTGTAGCTTTGGTGATAATTCTTTTCTATGATGGGGTGAAAGCTTTCTTTTTTGCGGATGGTTTTGGGATAGGGGTAGGAAGTTTAGTTCTGATAATTGAGCCGATTTTGATTGCCCTGTTTACTTTTTCTTGTAACTCATTCCGCCATCTGGTAGGAGGAAATTTGGATTGTTATTCCTGTTCTTTTTCTAATCGGGCCCGCTATCAAGTCTGGGGAAAAGTTAGTCTGCTGAATCGCAATCACATGTTTTGGTTTTGGATTTCTTTGGGCTGGGTTGGGTTTTCTGACTTCTATGTCAGAATGGTAGCGATGGGGATTTGGACCGACTGGAGAATTTTGTGAAAGAGAAAGTTTCCGACAGAGTCGGATCTGCCTTTGGCGGAGAAACCTATGAACAGGATGTGATTGTAATTGGGGCAGGAGGAGCAGGACTTCGGGCTGCCATTGAAGCTAGATTACAGGGTTTATCAGTAGGTTTGATCTGTAAATCACTTTTGGGTAAAGCCCATACCGTGATGGCTGAAGGAGGAGCAGCCGCGGCTTTGGCTTATGTGGATAACCGCGATAGCTGGAAAGTCCATTTTCGGGATACCCTGCGTGGAGGAAAGTTTCTGAACAATTACAAGATGGCTCTGCTCCATGCCCAGGAAGCGCCGGATAGAATCAAAGAATTGGAAGCCTGGGGAGCTTTGTTTGACAGAACCGAAGATGGAAGAATCTTACAAAGAAATTTCGGGGGACATAGATTCCCACGTCTGGCCCACGTGGGGGACCGAACCGGTTTAGAGATTATTCGGACTTTGCAGGATAAGGCAGTGCATTTAGGGATTGATGTCTATATGGAATGCACTATTACCAAACTTTTAAAGGATGGTGATAAAATCTCCGGAGCTTTGGGATATTGGAGGACTACCGGAGAGTCTGTGCTGTTTAAAGCTAAAGCTATAGTCTTAGCCACCGGTGGTTTTGGAAAAGCATATAGAGTTACCAGCAATTCTTGGGAATACACTGGTGATGGACATGCTCTGGCTTATCATGCCGGAGCGGATTTGATTGATATGGAATTTGTACAGTTTCATCCGACCGGTATGGTCTGGCCATTGTCTGTGAAAGGGATTTTGGTCACCGAAGGGGTTCGGGGGGATGGGGGTATATTGAAAAATTCTAAAGGGGAACGGTTTATGTTTCGCTATATCCCGGATTTGTATAAAGCTGAAACTTCTGATACGGAGGAGGAAGCCAACCGTTGGCTTGCCGGTGATAAATCTGCCAGAAGACCTCCGGAGCTTTTGACTCGGGATGTAGTGGCAAAAGCGATTGTGAAAGAAGTCAAGGAGGGACGTGGTTCACCCCACAGTGGAGTTTTTTTAGATATAGCCAGCCGGCGTTCAGCAGAGGATATCAAAAGAAAACTGCCCGGCATGTATCAGCAGTTTAAAGAATTAGCCGGAATCGATATAACCAAAGAACCGATGGAAGTAGCTCCCACTTGTCATTATGCCATGGGAGGAGTAAGAGTTGATGCTGAAACTGCCGCAGCTACAGTTCCTGGTCTTTTTGCCGCTGGTGAATGTGCCGGAGGTATGCATGGTGCTAACCGTTTAGGAGGAAATTCTTTATCTGACCTTTTAGTCTTTGGTCGTAGAGCTGGCTTAGGAGCAGCAGAATATGCTAAAAAGCTTTCTAGTCAACCAACTGTGGATATGGGAGAAGTGCAGCAAGCCCAGCAGCAAATGTCAGAGCCATTTGAACGAAGCCGTGGTGAAACCGCCTATAAAATTATCTCCGACCTACAGGAAATGATGGAAACTTACGTGGGGATTGTCCGAGAGGAAAAAGAATTAAGCCTAGCAGTAGAAAAAATTCAGCAATTGAAAAAAAGAGCTCAAAATGTCTGTGCCACTGGTGATAAAGCTTACAATCCGGGCTGGAACTATGCTTTGGATTTGACCTCTCTTTTGACTGTATCAGAAGCGATAATCTTAGCCGCTAAAGAAAGAAAGGAAAGCCGGGGAGCCCTTACCCGAATTGATTACCCTAATACAGAGGAGGACTGGGGTAAAGTAAATGTGGTTATTAGAAAAAAAGGGACTGAAATGACGGTAGCTAAAGAACCGTTGTCGGAGATGCCGGAAGAGTTAAAAGCTCTGCTCCAGGAGACCATTTAGTTGGAAAAGTTGATTTTTAAAGTTTATCGGGGAGATTCTGGGAAAGGAGAATTGAAAGAATATCAGATAGAAGTGGATGAAGGTATGGTGGTTTTAGATGCTATTCATAAGCTTCAAGCTACCCAAGCCCCAGATTTGGCTTGTCGTTGGAACTGCAAAGCCGGTAGATGTGGCAGTTGCAGTGCTGAAATAAATGGGTTTCCAAAATTGATGTGTATGACCAGAATCGATGAACTCCCCAAAGGCAATCCGATTACAGTGGAGCCGATGAAGGCCTTTCCTATTATCAAGGATTTGGTCACAGATGTCTCCTGGAATTATGAAGTTAACAAAACCATTCCTCCTTTTACTCCTAAGCCACCTGAACCAGACGGAACCTGGAGAATGCAGCAGAAGGATATTGACCGGGTCCAAGAGTTCAGAAAATGTATCGAATGTTTTTTGTGCCAGGATGTTTGTCACGTCTTGAGAAATCATAATAAACATTCCCAGTTCATCGGTCCCCGCTTTCTGATTCGAGTCGCCAGTTTGGAGATGCATCCTTTAGATACAGTGGACCGCCGGGAGCTTTTGAAAGACCAGTTCGGAATCGGATTCTGCAACATCACCAAGTGCTGCACCGAAGTCTGCCCGGAAAGAATCACGATTACAGATAATGCTATCATCCCCTTGAAAGAAAGAGTAGTTGATAGATATTACGACCCCTTGGCCTGGTTAATCCGCCAGCTTAAAAGAGTTTTTAAACCATCTGCCAAGTAATTAAATTTCACTTGTGTTTTCCCGCCCAACTTATATTTTAAGAGAACTATGAAAAAATTAATAATTTTTTTTCTCTTAGGATTATTGATTTCCGGCTGCATCAGGAAAAAAGAGACAGTAAATATTCCCAACGAAAAAATAGTCTTGGATTTAATCCAGGATTACGCCAAAGCCATGCGCAGCGAGGATATCCAGCTTCTGGATAATTATTATGCTCATGAGAATAATCTTACTTTTTTTCCTTTGGGGAATTTCAATCAGCTTTCCGGCTGGCCCGAGGTCAAAAAATACTGGGAGGATTTTTTCAAAGATTATGAGATAACCGGCTTCGCCCTTGATTCGGTTTCGGTGAAAGTGGTGGGTCGCACCGCCTGGTGCAAAGGAACCTGGGAGATGCGACTGACCAAAGGCAAGAAAAAACAGACCTGGATCGGCCGGTTTACTACCGTCTTTGAAAACCGGGAAGGAAAATGGGAAGCGGTCCACGAGCACACTTCCTCCCCCCGGTTTATCACCAAATAAATAATAGTCTCTATTTTGAGATTATCTTTAGTTGTCTCTAATCTTGGCTGTATTTCTGTGAGTCATCCTTGACACTTATTTTTTCAAGCGCTATATTACAAAAATTTAAAATTATAGTCAATAATAGTTCTATGTTTGACTATTATTGACTATGTTCGACTATGGAAGAATTAAACGAACTTTTAAAAATCAGAAGAGAGAAGCTTTCCAAGCTCAAAGAAAAAAATCTCAATCCCTATCCTTACAGCTTTAAAAGGACTCATCTTTCCGCAGAAATCATTCAGAATTTTGATACCCTGTCCCAGAATTCCCGCACCGTCACCGTAGCCGGAAGGATTGTGACTTTCCGCTATCACGGAAAAACCTCTTTTTTTCATCTGTTGGATAACAACGGAAAAATCCAGGTCTATGTTAAATCAGATGAAATAGGAGAAGAGAAATTTTCTCTTCTGGATTTATTAGATATCGGAGATATAGTCGGGGTAACTGGCACGGTGTTCAAGACCAAGACCGGTGAAATCACGGTCCGGGCTACTGATTTGGTGATGCTATCCAAATCTTTGCGGCCTCTGCCGGAAAAATGGCATGGTCTGCAGGATAAGGAATTGCGCTATCGGCAGAGATATCTGGATTTGATAGCTACCCCGGGTGTCAAAGAGATTTTTATCAAAAGAGCCAAAATCACCAAAGCCATCCGCAATTTTTTAGATGAGAGGGGCTTTGTGGAAGTGGAAACTCCAATTCTGCAGCCGATTTATGGGGGTGCCTCGGCTAAACCCTTTAAAACTTATCATAATGCTTTAGGGACTGACTTATATCTGAGAATTGCAGATGAGCTGTATTTAAAACGTTTGATTGTAGGAGGGTTTGAAAAAGTGTATGAATTTTGCAAAGATTTCAGAAACGAAGGGATGGGTAGAAATAATAATCCTGAATTTACCATGATTGAGTTGTATTGGGCTTATGCAGATTATCATGATATTATGGAATTGACAGAGAATATGATAGTTGCTGTGGCCAAGGAAACTTTGGGAAGCGCTACTATAACCTTTCAGGGAGATAAAATTGATTTGACCCCACCCTGGAAAAGAATCTCTTTATTTGACTCTATTCAAGAGAAAATTGGGAAAGACCTGTCCCAAAAATCGACTCCTGAAATTTTTGAGATTGCCTGCGATTTAAATTTAAATGCCAAGCTGGAAAAAAATAATCGGGGGAAATTAATTGAAGCTATATTTGAAGAAAAAGTGCAGCCGGGTTTGATTCAACCTACTTTTGTTATTGATTATCCTTTGGAGATTTCCCCTTTGGCTAAAAGGCACCGGACCAATCCCAATTTGACTGAAAGATTTGAGGCCTACCTTCATGGTCTGGAGATAGGGAATGCTTTTTCGGAATTAAATGACCCTTTAGACCAGAGGGAAAGATTTGAAGAGCAGATGAAATTGAGAGCTTTGGGGGACGAAGAAGCCCAGGTTCTGGATGAAGATTTTTTAAAGGCCTTGGAACACGGCATGCCCCCCTGCGGTGGTTTAGGAATCGGGATTGACAGATTGACCATGCTTTTGACTGACTGCACTTCCATTCGGGAAGTGATTTTATTCCCTCAGATGAAACCTGAGAGCGATGTCTCCTAACTTATATGTCTTATGAATTCTTCATTGCTCGCCGCTATTTAGCTTCCAAGAAGAAAACCGGTTTTATTTCCATCTTTACTTTTATCTCTATTGCCGGAATCTTAATCGGAGTGGCGGCTCTGATTTTTGTTTTATCCATGATGAACGGTTTTGAAAAAGAGGTCCGAACCAGAATCATCGGCACCATTGCCCATATCAATATCTTCTCAGCCAAGGAGAATAGTTTCTCAGATTACTGGAGCTTAATCTCCCAACTGTCACAAGAAAAACAGGTGAAAGCCGTAGCCCCTTTTGTCTATTCTAAAGTAGCTATTTCTTCCAAGGATGAAACCGACGGGATAATCATTCGTGGAATTATACCGCAGGAGGAGGAAAAAGTCACCGACCTGAAAAATAATCTGCTGGCCGGAAGTTTTGATTTGGAAAAAGATGACCCGACCGGTCTGCCTGAGATTTTATTGGGAACAACTTTGGCTGACCAGTTGAATGTCAGAATCGGGGATACCCTGGTGGTTTATAGCTTGGCCAGAGAAAATTTAAGCTTAGGCACCACTCCCAAGGTGGCTAAATTCAAAGTAGGGGGAATTTTTGAGACCGGAATGTTCGAGTATGACTCGGCTCTGGGATATATTCTATTGTCGGAAGCCCAAAAACTTTTTAATCTGGGAAATTCTGTTACAGGATTGGAAGTTAGAATTGATAATTTTTACCACGCTTCCGAGGTCGCAAGGGAGCTGGAGAGAAAAATCGGGCCTCACTTCATGGCGGTGGACTGGATGCGGATGCATAAAAATCTTTTCTCCTGGATGAGTTTGGAAAAATATGCTATGTTTCTGGCTTTGAGCTTGATTGTGGCGGTGGCGGCTTTTAATATTATTTCCACTCTGATTATGATTGTTCTGGAAAAGAGAAAGGAAATCGGAATTTTGAAATCTCTGGGGGCTACGTCACAGTCGATTATGAAAATTTTCATGTTCAAAGGATTGGCGGTGGGATTGGTCGGAACTGTTTTAGGAATCGGGGCAGGATTTATTTTATGCTGGTTGCAGAAGACCTTTGATGTAATCTCTCTGCCGTCTGAAATTTATTTTATCAGCTCCCTGCCGGTGGATATGCGGGTTCTGGATTTTGTCTTGGTGGCTGTGGCCTCGGTCGGAATTGCTTTCCTGGCCACTATCTATCCGGCCAGAAAGGCCGCTGGGTTAAATCCGGTGGAGGCTATTCGTTTTGAGTAAAAAACAAAAATTAAACCATTAAAAGAAATTTGCGAAAAACTTGAAATCATCTCAAAGTCAGTTGTAAAAGCAAAATGGATAACTATATTATCTTAAAGGCCCAAGGCCTGCATAAGAGCTATCAAACAATGGCGGGGAAACTGGACGTATTACAAGGTGTAGACCTGGAAGTTAAATCCGGTGAGATAATTGCAGTGGTGGGTGCTTCCGGAGTGGGGAAATCAACCCTGCTGCATATTCTGGGAACTTTGGACCGGCCCGATGCCGGAAAGGTCAATATAAATGATAAAGAAGTTTTCAGCTTGGACGACAAGAGCTTAGCCAACTTTAGAAATCAAACCATCGGGTTTGTGTTTCAGTTTCACCATCTCTTGCCGGAGTTCACTTGCCAAGAGAACCTGATTTTACCTAAATTGATAGCCGGTGAGAATAAGGAAGAAGCTATGCATAAGGCCGCAGAACTTTTGAAAGAGATGGGGTTAAAAGACAGAAGGTATCACAGGCCCATGGAGTTATCGGGAGGAGAACAGCAAAGATTAGCCGTGGCCCGGGCTTTGGTCAATTCCCCCCGGGTGGTTTTGGCCGATGAGCCGACCGGGAATTTAGACCAGAAGTCGGCCGAAAACCTGATTGAACTTTTGGTGAATTTGAATAAAAATAAAAAACAGACCTTTATTATAGCCACTCACAATCTAAAATTATCCAAAATAGCCGATAAAATATTTGAGATGCGGGAAGGAAAGGTATTTTTAGAAAGCAACCTGAATAACTAAAATTATGCTCTGCCAAGACTGCAAAAAGAAAGACGCCAAAGTTCATCTGACCCAGATTGTCAATAACGAAAAAGTCACTTTGAATTTGTGCAAGGACTGCGCCGACAAAAAAGGGTTTAATAACCCTTTCGAAGTTCAGGTCTTCCCTCTTACTCAACTTCTGTCCAGTATGGCCGGTCTGGTAACGGAAAAAAAATCCGGCAAAGAGGAGAAAAAATGCCCGGTCTGCGGCAACGGATTTTCAGATTTCAGTAAACTGGGGCGCTTCGGCTGTGGCAGCTGCTATGTGACCTTCAGAACCCAGATTGCGGAACTCCTGCAAAAAATTCATGGGACTGCAGTCCACAAAGGAAAATCTCCTCAGATTCCCACCGGGGATTTGTTGAAAGGCTGGCAGGAGGAGAAAAAACTGCAGGATGAATTGAGGAAAGCCATTGAAAAAGAGGATTTTGAGAAAGCGGCCCAGATCCGGGACCAAATCAAAACCATGATAAGTAAAAATTAGGATGACTATGTTTGAAGAAATGGTCAAAAAACCGGCTTCCTGGTTGAGCGGAGACGGAACCTCGGCCGGAATAGTAATCTCTTCCAGAGTCAGGCACGCCCGCAATATTTCCAATTTCCCCTTTCCGCCGGTGGCCGACCAAGCCCACAAAGAAAAAATCCTGAGTTTATTTAAAGCGGCCCTGGCCAAAAATTCGCACTTCAAAAAGGGAAATTTATTGATTTCCCCGGAAGTGACCGATTTGGACCGGACATTTCTGGTGGAAAGACATTTGATTTCTCCGGAATTTCTGCAGGGTAAATCTTTTCAGGGAGTATTTATCAACAAGGATGAGACTTTGAGCGTTATGATCAATGAAGAAGACCATCTGAGAATTCAGGCCCTGCAGGGGGGCTTGAAACTAGACGAGTGCTACCAGCTTTCCAGCCAGGCCGAAGAGGAACTGGGAAAAATCTTGAAATTCGATTACGATTCGGAGTTCGGTTTTCTGACTTCCTGCCCCACCAATGTGGGAACCGGCATGAGAGCTTCCATTCTGATTCATCTGCCCGGTTTGGTTCTGACCCGGGAGGTTGACGGAGTAATCAGCAAAATGACCAAATCCAGTATTGCGGTGAGAGGGTTTTACGGAGAGGGGTCGGATGTTCTGGGAAATCTGTTTCAGATTTCCAACCAGAATACTCTGGGGAAATCGGAACTAGAGATTTTGGAAAGTATATCCAAAGTGGTAGCCCAGGTGGTGGAAGCCGAAGAAAAAGCCCGGGAAACTTTGTTCAAGGATGCCAAGGATCAGATTGAGGATAAAATCTGGCGGGCCTACGGAATCTTAAAACATGCCAGGATGCTTTCTTCCACGGAAGTAATGAATTTACTTTCGGCGCTGAGATTAGGAGTGGGCTGCGGTACCATAAATCAGGTCAGTTTAAACCAGATCAATGAAATTTTGGTTTTATCTCAGCCGGCTCATCTGCAGAAATATTTCAACCGCCAGATGGATGCCAACGAAAGGGATGCCACTCGGGCTGAACTGGTCAGATTAAAGCTGAACGGAAAAGGTAAGTCCAATGCAAGTCATTAGCTTCAAGAAACTTACAAAATATCCTTTGACTTTTAAGAGTTTTTGCGTAAATTATAATAGAAAGGACAAAGTAAGGAGGATTTTTCTATATGAATGAGATGTTCACCGAGAGGGCTCGTAAAGCCATTGAATACGCTCGTGATGAAGCAGCCCGGTTAAGACACGATTATATCGGGACCGAGCATCTGCTTCTGGGATTGCTTAAGCTGGGTGAAGGCAAAGCCATGGATATTTTGAACAATATTGGAATTGAAGTAAATGAGTTGAAGCAATCCATAGAAGATGTGGTGCAGCCCTCCGGTGGCACCATGACCATGGGTCAGTTGCCTTTAACTGCCAGAGCCAAAAAGACCTTGGAAGTTTCCGGACAGGAAGCTCGGGCTTTGAAGTCCAAAGATATTGATACCGAGCATATTCTTCTGGCGCTTCTGAAAGATGAAGAAGGGGTGGCGGCTCAGGTTCTATCCATGTATGAAGTGGATTACAAAGAAGCCTACGAAGAATTAAAAAATATCATCTCCGGCAAACCCTCGGCTTACGGTAAAAAACGGAAGAAAAGTAAAACTCCGGCCTTAGACCATTTCGGCCGAGATTTGACCGAATTGGCTCGGAGAAGCAAATTGGATCCCATTATTGGCAGAGATAGCGAAATTGAAAGGGTGTCACAAATTTTGTCCAGAAGAAAGAAAAATAACCCGGTCTTAATCGGTGAACCGGGGGTGGGAAAAACTGCTATTGCCGAAGGGTTAGCTCAAAGAATTGTAGAAGGAAAAGTCCCCCAGATTCTGGAGAATAAAAGAATCGTGACTCTGGATATGGCCGCTTTGGTTGCGGGAACAAAGTACCGGGGTCAGTTCGAAGAGAGAATGAAAGCGGTCATGAATGAGATTATCAACTCCAAAGATGTGATTATTTTCATCGATGAGCTGCATACTATCGTAGGAGCTGGCGGAGCCGAAGGCTCTCTGGATGCTTCCAATATTTTCAAGCCGGCTTTATCACGGGGTGAACTGCAGTGTATCGGTGCTACTACCTTGAACGAATACCGCAAATATATCGAAAAAGACGGGGCTTTGGACCGAAGATTTCAGATTGTAATGGTTGATCCGCCCACCAAGGAAGATACCATTAAGATTCTGAAAGGTCTAAGATCCAAATATGAAGAGCATCACCATGTCAAAATCTCAGATGAAGCCATCGATGCCGCGGTCAATTTATCCGACCGTTATATCTCCGGAAAATTCCAGCCGGATAAAGCCATCGATGTGATTGATGAAACCGGCTCCCGGGCTCATTTATCGGTTTACACCAAGCCCCCGGTTTTCACCGAGATGGAGCAGGAAATTGCCACTTCACAAAAAGACAAAGAAATAGCGGTAAAAAACCAGGAGTTTGAAAAAGCGGCTCAGATGCGGGATGACATCAAGCTCAAAAAAGAAGAATTGGAAAAGCTCAAAAGGAACTGGGAAGATGAAAGAGCCCGGGAAGTCAAAGAGATTAAAACCGAAGATATCGCCCAGGTAGTCTCCAAGATGACCAATATTCCGGTCTTCAAACTGGAAGAGAAAGAATCCAGAAAACTTTTGAGAATGGAAGAAGTAGTGAACAAGAGGGTGGTAGGACAAAACGAAGCCATAACCGCCATTTCCAAAGCCATCCGCAGAACCAGAGCCGGTCTGGCTGACCCCCGCAAGCCCATAGGTTCCTTCATCTTTTTGGGACCCACCGGAGTCGGAAAAACCGAACTGGCCCGAGCCCTGGCATCTTTCCTATTTGAAGATGAAAGCTCTTTGATCAGAATTGATATGTCGGAGTACATGGAGAAATTTTCGGTTTCCAGGTTGATCGGAGCCCCTCCCGGATATGTGGGTTATGAAGAGGGAGGACAGCTAACTGAAAGAGTCAGAAGAAAACCTTATTCGGTGGTGCTCTTGGATGAGATTGAAAAAGCCCATCCGGAGGTGTTCAATATTTTGCTGCAGATGTTAGATGACGGCTCTTTGACCGATAGCTTCGGACGAAAGGTGGATTTTCGCAACACGGTGGTGATAATGACTTCCAATATCGGCGCCAGGGATATCCGCTCCGGCAAATCCACTTTGGGTTTCCAGAAGGTGGATTTGGAATCCAGCTATGAAGCCATGAAAGGGAAACTTCTGGAGGAACTCAAGAAGACCTTTAATCCGGAACTTTTAAACCGAATTGATGAGACTATCATCTTCCGGACTTTGGGCCGAAAAGAAGTCATGGAAATTGTGGATATCCTGCTCAAAGATGTGGCCAAAAGAATTGCTGATAAAGGGCTGTGCTTTACTCTGACTGACAAAGCCAAGGAATTTCTGGCTGATAAAGGATATGACCCGACTTTCGGAGCCAGACCTCTCAAAAGAGCTATTCAAAAATACTTAGAAGATCCATTGGCTGAAGAGATTTTAGCCGGTAAATTTGTGGGAGATTGTGAAGTTTTTGTGGATAAATCTGAGACCGAGGACAAGCTAACCTTCAGATTGGGAAGCAAATTACCTCAAAAGCGCCCGGAAGAGTTGACAGTTTAGCATCTTTAAGTTAAATTTTAGAATACTGTAATTAAAGAATAAAGGAGAAATTGTAATGGCGCATAAAAAAGGAATGGGGAGCACCCGTAATGGACGGGATTCTCACGGACAGAGGTTAGGGGTTAAAAGATTTGAAGGTGAACTGGTTGCTGCCGGCAATATCTTAGTCAGACAGAGAGGAACTAAAATTTCCCCCGGTTTGGGGGTGGGGATGGGGAAGGATAATACTCTGTTCGCCCTGGTGAACGGTAAAGTGAAATTTGAAGTAAAAGCCCGCGAGCGTAAAGTAGTTTCGGTTCTTTCTTTGAATTAGTTTTTTTGCTTCACTTTGTGAAAAATTTCTCAATAAATTAGGCGCGTGGAGCATGTCAATACAAGTAGACCAGAGGTTGCTTAAAGGGCTAGAGTATTTACGCCCCAGCCTAGTCTATCGAAATTTGTCTTACCCAGAATTATTTCAGCACGAGACCGAGCCCAGCCTGCAAGGTTTAGAAAAGGGGGTTGTCACCAAGTTTGGAGCGTTAGCGGTCGACACCGGCAAGTTCACCGGTCGCTCCCCCAAGGATAAATACCTGGTCCAAGAGGAAAGCTGTGACAAGCATGTCTGGTGGGCTAAACCCGGTCAGCCCAGCTCGGACAACAAGCCGGTTTCACCGGAAATCTGGCAGGAGCTCAAAAAAATAGCCATAAATCAGCTGACCGGCAAGAAGCTCTACCTCACGGATGCTTTCTGCGGCGCTAATCCAGAAACTCGCCTGCGGGTCAGGATTGTCACCGAAGTAGCTTGGATGTCTCACTTTGCCAAGAACATGTTCATCCGCCCTACCGAACAAGAGTTACAAGACTTTGAGCCGGACTTCACCATCCTAAACGCCTGCAAGACCACTAATCCTAATTTTGCCCAGCAGGGGCTACGCTCAGAAGTCTTCGTGGCTTTTAACCTGAAAGAGAGAATGGCTTTAATTGGCGGAACCTGGTATGGCGGAGAAATCAAAAAGGGAATCTTCTCGGTCATGAACTATTACCTTCCCCTGAAAGGAATAGGCTCTTTTCACTGCTCGGCCAACCTGGGGAGAAGAGGAGACACCGCTTTGTTCTTCGGTCTCTCCGGCACCGGCAAGACCAGTCTCTCCACTGACCCGAACCGGGCCTTGATTGGTGATGACGAGCACGGCTGGGATGATAATGGTATCTTTAATTTTGAGGGAGGCTGCTACGCTAAATGTATTAACTTAGACCCGGAAAAAGAGCCGGAGATTTATCGGGCGATTAAAAGAGACGCCCTTTTGGAAAATGTTGACTATAACCCTGCTACCGGAGAAATAGATTTCAAGAGCAGCAAAAAGACGGAAAATACTCGAGTCTCTTATCCAATTTATCACATTGACAACATTGTCAAGCCGGTCTCCAAGGGAGGACACCCGCAGAATATTATTTTCTTAACTTGTGATGCTTTCGGGGTTCTTCCACCGATTGCCAAACTCACCAGCGAGCAGGCCATGTATCATTTCTTGAGCGGGTACACTGCTAAGGTGGCTGGAACTGAACTGGGGGTAACTGAACCGTCAGCTACTTTTTCTTCCTGTTTCGGAGCGGCGTTCTTGACCTTGCATCCCTCCAAATATGCTGAGATACTGGGGCAGAAGATTAAAAAATATGGCTCCAGGGCTTGGTTGATTAATACTGGCTGGATAGGTGGAAGATATGGAGTAGGAAAGAGGATAGATATTAGGCAAACTCGGGCTATCATCGATGCTATTTTTGATGGCTCTCTAGATAAAGCAGTTTATCAGGAACTGTCGATCTTTGGGCTGCAATTTCCGGTTGCTCTTCAGGGAGTGGACCAGAACATTCTGAATCCTCGCAATTCCTGGGCGGACAAGAGCGCCTATGACGAAATGGCTAAGAAATTAGCCGGGATGTTTGTCAACAATTTCCAGAAATTTACCGACAACCCCGAGGCCAAGAGATTGATTGGGGCTGGACCTAAGTTATAGGTGGTCCATAAAGCTGAAGCACAGAGGCGGTTCTGTTATAACAGACAGAGCCGTTTTTTTAATTGAGGATTTGACATCGTTTTTAGAATCAATTATTCTGGGGATAAACAAGCATTTCACGCAGGCCAGACTGGAGGTTGGTATGTCCG
>Ga0154874_141_pt1 | contig 15183 bp, 6 predicted proteins | sample Rifle2008BG19ft_FD_105846 | JGI IMG/M metagenome (GOLD analysis project Ga0154874, IMG submission 105846) | candidate division Zixibacteria bacterium RBG_19FT_COMBO_42_43
CCTTACGTTAAGGTTTTGTTTATTTGAATTCTGGGTTATGGACAAAAGTCCCTCACCTTTAAAATCGTCGTAATATAAAACATCGAATTTATCCTGTCAACTAAAAAATTAAGTTTTTTTAAAGTTTTTTACTTAAGGACAAGCGACAGGGGGTGGGCCCCCTTTAAAAAGATAATTGATTAGATATATAATGTCGGTTATATTCGCGCTGCCGCCGCTACAGTTAGCATCTCCTAATCTTTCCAGACAGGGAGCGGGACCGGCTTTAAAGACATAATTTGCCAAGTATAGAACGTCGGTTAAGTTAACATTGCCGCTGCAGTTGGCATCGCCGGCGGGAAAGGTAAAATCTGCTGAATCCACCTGGCAACAGCCGGCTTTCCATTGGGGAAAATATTTTTGGTTGCTGGGTTTGAGAAAAAACAAAGTAACGGTCTCGGTTCTATGAGTATCAACACAAATTGTGGTAGTGTCTTCCAGATGCAGTATTAGATTGGCAAAAAGGTACCTGCCTGCACCGATAGCAGGAGAATTTTGAAGGTTTAGGGCTATCAAATTATACTGAACGGGAAAAATGCTGGGATCGCCTCCATTGGAATAGACATAAGTGCTTAGTGCGGAAAACCCTCGGGCCGCGGAGCCAGCGTAAGTGGCCGTCCACGAACTATCTAATACAGGGTTGGCGGCCGGGTTGCTGTTTGTTATGTGTATAGGAAAACTAAATCCATCAATCTTATTAGTATCCCCTACGTTATCAGTGACAAACATTATCTTAATAATAAGTGCTCCCTGGCTAATCCCGCCGCATTCAACGTAGGCGGTATCCGGATTACCCGGATCTGGGACAGCTGCCCCAGCCAAATTACCAAAAATAAAAAATAATATGCACAACCTTAATCCCACTTTCATCCAGCCACTCTCCTCTATCTCTTCCCAGAAAATCTTTTTACATTCTTAAGATAATAACTTATCGGTATAAGTCAACTCCTTTCTTTATTTAAAAAAACATCCCGCCCTTAAAAAAGAGCGGGATGAAATTCTCGGTTGTGAACCTAAATCAGTTCCTTAAGGTGTCCAGTTGGTATCGTAGTTCAAGCTAGGTCGACCTGTGGCTCGGTTGTTCCAAGGATTCGGTACGAATCGATCTCGCTCAATCGGCACCTCGGTGGCTCCGTTCGAGGCAAAAAAGGCATACAAGTATGAGACGTCGGCTGTCTCTACTTCGTCATCACCCTTAACGTTTCTTTGACGAGTTAACATCTCCGGGCTTATGAGCTAAATTCGCTTTGCAACAATTAGTTTTCCATTTAGGGAAAAATTTATGGTTGTTGGGTTTGAGAAAAAATAAAGTAACGGTCTCGGTTCTATGAGTATCAACACAAATTGTGGTAGTGTCTTCCAGATGCAGTATTAGATTGGCAAAAAGGTACCTGCCTGCACCAATAGCAGGAGAATTTTGAAGGTTTAAGGCTATCAAATTGTACTGCAGGGGAAAAATGCTGGGGTCCCTCCTGTTGCTATAGACATAAGTGCTTAGAGCAGAAAACCCTCTAGCCGCTGAACCAGCGTAAGTAGCCTTCCACGAAGTATCTAATACAGGTTTGGCGGCCGGGTTGCTGTTTGTTATGTATATAGGAAAACTAAATCCATCAATCTTATTGGTATCCCCTACGTTGTCGGTGACAAACATTATTTTTATAGCAAGTACCCCCTGGCTAATCCCGCCGCATTCAACGTAGGCGGTGTCTGGATTACCCGGATCTGGGACAGCCGCCCCAGCCAAATTACCCAAAATAAGAAATAAAACCAACACCCAGAATCTTGCTTTCATTAATAATCTTTCTCCTCTACCTTGTCATAGAAGAATTTTTTTACCAGCTTATGATAATAAATTATCGCCATAAGTCAAGCCCGATATTGAATCTATTTTAAAGAAACTTTAATTTTTTCAGCAGAAGACAGGTATGGAATAGACAAAATTGACCGTTTAGTGAACCCGCATTTGAACCATTTATGGTGAGCGTAGTCGAACCACACTTAAGGGCAGGGGATGGGGGCATTGCCACCTTTAAATACATAACTAACTAAGTATATTATGTCGGTTAAGTTCGGTTTACCTCCGCTGCAGTTAGCATCCCCCAATCTTCCGATACAGGGAGCTGAACCTCCTTTGAATACATAATTAACTAAGTATATTATATCGCCTAAGTTCGGATTCCCTCCGCTGCAGTTAGCATCTCCGGACTTGTAGCCGAAATCGGTAGTAACAACTTTGCAGCATTTGAATAACCATTGGGGAAAATATTTGTGGTTGTTGGGATTGAGAAAAAATAAAGTGACGGTCTGGGTCCTATGGGTGTCTACGCAAATTGTGGTAGTATCATCCACCTGGATTTTCAGATTGGCAAAAAGGTATCTGCCCGCCCCGATAGCAGCAGAATCTTGAAGGTTCAGGGCTATCAAATTGTACTGGAGCGGAAAAGCGCGAATAAGGTCAGGTTCGAAGAAAGTGTCACAGGTAATGGAGTCAATACAACAAAAGGTAGAATCATTAAGGCAAAAACAACCTGGTTGCGGTATTACTTCTATTGAGCATGGACTTGGGGCAGGGGAACAAGTCATAAAGGTATCACAAATAATGCTGTCGATTATAGGAACAACATAGTTGCTTAGAGCAGAAAACCCTCCCGCCGCCGAACCAGAATAGGTAACCCCCAGAGTGCTGTCTAACATCGGATCAGCCGCCGGGTTGCTGTTAGTTATGTATATAGGAAAACTAAACCCATCAATTTTATTGGTATCTCCTGCATTGTCGGTGACAAACATGATTCTTATGGTAAGTGCTCCCTGGGCAAACCCGCTACATTCAACGTAGGCGGTATCCGGAATACCTGTGTCCGACGCAGCTACGGTAGCCAAATTTCCAAAAACAAAAAATAATATAAACCCAATTAATCCCATTTTCATCTCGCTACTCTCCTCAATCTTGGAAAAGAAAAATCTTTTTTACCTTCTTAAGATAATCAATTATCGGAAAAAGTCAACTCTCTTCTCTATTAAAAAATCATCCCGCCCCGATATATCGGGGCGGGATGTCCGCCTAAGGCGGATAGGTTTCTTTTAACCTAAATCAGTTCCTTAGGGTGTCCAGTTGGTATCGTCGTTCAAACTAGGCCGACCAGTTGCTCGGTTGCTCCAATCAGCATTTCCCGGACCATAATCAGTAGGTACAAACCGATCTCGGTCGATCGGCGCCGCAGTGGCTCCGTTTGTGGAAACGTAATCATACAGGTATGAGATGTCGGCTGCGTCTACCGCATCATCTCCGTTGACATCTCCTTGACTGGTAAACGGCACCGGGGCAGGTCCGCCATACGAGACGTAGTTGCTCAAGTATTGCACGTCAGACAACGTGATTGGTGTGCCAGACCAGTGCGCACCATTGACGTCACCGCGGTAATAGCCAGCGAGTAGGCACCATTCTTTCAAGCGGTCAACCAAACTGGCTCCGGAAGACAAATCAGCTCCGTACCAGACAAAGGATATGGTTTTGAATTCACCAGGTCCTAAGTCGAACTTCGCGGAACCATTGGTAATCCAGACGTCATTGACCGGTCCCAAGATAGACTTCTCTTGGTTATCCCACCAGGCCTGCAAGGTGTCTGCCTTTTCAGGTCCGTTGCCATAATATTCAGTGGCACCCGTAACGCCTCTGGTAATAGTACCCCGCAGAACATCAGAACCAGGGGTGTTAACGTTATCCCGCGGAATCCTAAAGTACCCGAACACTAAATCAGGATTGCTCGTTTCCCACTGATAGACATTATCATGTTGGGGATCGACCGCGCTTTGGTTGTTGGTGGCTGAAGGAATAATGTCATTATCAGCCGTCAGTCCAACCTCAATACCTTTAACTGAATCACCTGAGGTATTGATTATAGCCAAAGTCTGGTAGACAGCGTCTCCCTCATAGGTGGCACCCGCTAGGTCGGATTGAATAGCCCAGGCACACTGTACGATTTTCAAAGGCAGGCCGTTCGTATGCGTATACTTTGTGTTATGGAACTCATAAGTTACCGCATCTGCGAAGGGACCGTCATCAGTCAGGTTAGTTCGCAACTCCAGATTGAAAACATCTTCCGGACCATAACCAGAAACTGCCTGGTCACCGGCGTCAGTGTCGTAAGTGCCGTCCACTCCGGAAAAAGTGGTTTCAGAATTACCCACCACAATCCAGGCATCAAAACCTTGATGGTCTCCATTGAATGAATATCCAGCTAAATCACCCAGGTATGCCACATCTCTTCCATAATTGGTCTTGGATAAGGTGCAAGCGGCAGCACTCACATCCGCTCTTTCGGGCAGCCAGCCTACCAGCAACTTTACCGTAATCCGGGTAGTATCCAGGGGATTTCCCTGAACGTCCGGCTCGTTGGTGCTGTGGAGCTTGATCTCTCCGAAGAATTCACCGTATCCCACGTTGGGGTTGATGGCTACTATATCCAGGGTAATGGAATCACCAGCCGCCGCTACTCCGGCATTCTCGTCATTCACGAAGAGCCAGCCCGGATTAGCCAGTGTCTTTTTGGCTTCCTCCAGTTTGGTCGTTCCGAAGTAGGTGGCCTTGGAGTTTAAGTCCCGAATATCCTTTAATGAGGTAATCCCATCCTCTTCCATATCCATGGCATCCTTTATGGATTTAGAGCCGATAACATATTTCTTCTCCAAGAAGGCGTTGCCGGAAGTGACAGTGTTTTCTTCCACTAATTCTCGGGCCATTTTGTTACGGGTCGGATGGACTCGGCTCATATTGATGGCTCCGCCGAAATCCGCCGCGGACAACACTACTGGCGAAGAACCATGGTCCAAACTGTAAGTCAGAACGTCATTACCGACGTTCTGGAAAACTCCCAGCTGGATGTTAGCAAATCCGCCTGTTCCGGTGAGGGTGTCAGTAGGAACGATACCCAACGTTAACTCGCTTCTAGCCAGGCCTAAATTTCCTCCAGAGAAATTGGGGTCTAAGTAGTCAAAGAAAATCTGGGCACGCGGTCTGGTAGTTACAACTCCGTTGCGCCAGCCGGCAGCGTTTCCGTTTCCATCTATAATTACCACTAAGGTATCGTCATCTGGAGAAATAGCTGCTCCAGCCGTGATGTGGCTGGGGAACTGTTTGAGCCAGTAGGGATATAAGCCGCCGAAGAAAGCGCCTCCGTAAGAATTAGCGTCCATAGCCCACCAGTATCCGGCGTCATCACCTTGTAACAAAAGTCCGTTTCCGGCAGCTACTGCGCCCGGTCCATGAATCTGACCCACCAGTAATTGGTAACTCCTCAATGAGATGGAAGGCAGAATACGGCGCATTACAATGGCTCCCGGTGGGACGTCTGCTGAAAGTCCGGCTGTGCCATAAACCACTATCTTTTCTCCCACTGAAGGCTCTACGTAAAGCTCCGGGGTGTGGAAACGGGTAAAACCGATTGAGGTTAATGACGGTGGCGCGCCTGGACCGGTTACGACGGTCGCAAGATCATGGGAGAGTCTATGGACGGTGCCGCTAAAAGAGCCGCCTATCACATCATTTCTGCTGACCCCCACCACAACGTCCTCAAAAACCACCGGCGAATGCTGCCAGTTATAGGGGTCGGCAGGGTCATAGGTGGCTATAGTAGCACCGGTATTGGCATTTATGGCGACAAACTGTCCACCGCCATCACCTGAAATTCCGCTACCTCTACCACTCACATACAGGGTGTCGTTAGACAAGGACGGACCCAAAAATATCCTAAAAAGCATCGCAGCCGAAGTCCAGACCGTGCTTCCGTTTCTGGTGCTCAGAGCCGATACAAATCTTCGGCCCGCTCCGGCTGAACCGTTGTCGTGAATTATCAGAGTGGTATCAAAGACAATCGGAGCGCCGCTATTCAAACTGGCGGCGGCATTGTTAATTCCGGTCCGGTTCCATAAAACGGCTCCGGTATTGGCGTTCAAAGCCCAGACACTGTTATTGGTTCCGTAGACATAAACCGCGGTATCGGGAGCTGGACCACCAGTATCCCTTAAAGCCACGGTAGGAACGTGAACAAATCCGCCGCCTAAACCAGGGAGCCGGATGACCTTGTGCCATAAATAGGCACCGGTAGTGGCATCCAGAGCTACTACCACATCCTGGTCGGAAACGTCATTGTAGCCGTAGAATACCTTTCCAAACCCGATTATGGCAGATTGACCCCCGTTAAGAATCGGGATGCCGGTTCCGTTGGGAAACCCCGCAACTAGCGGATTTCCCACTCCGGGCTGAAAGAACCAACCCAAGGTCAGCGTGTTGGGGTCTATGCTAGCAGGACTGGCCCCAGTTCGCGCATAGTTCCCATGGTAAGTGGGCCATTGCCCGTAGGCGGTCACGCTAAATAATACAAATAGGGTTACAAACCCTAACCACCAAATAAATTTTCTTTTCATCTCCAAACCTCCAAAAAGTTTGAGTGAGTTATAATTCTGTCCATTTGGACTAAATCAACTTATGTTACTCCTCCCCCCTCACTCAAAACTAACTGTTGCTTGTTTCTGTTTATCACCTCCCGTTTTCTTGTAGGACCCCGATTGTATCGGGGCCCTACCACAGTTAAGTTTTAGTTTCCTAACCTTTCAGTCATTAGTTTTAGTTTCCTTTTCATTCACGACTTTTATTTAGATTATACTCAACATTCACTACCGGTCTTTACGGCTATAGGCAGCACACACTACTTTTAATCGGCGGGAGACCACCCTTGAAAACATAGTTCACCAAATAGACAATATCTACCAGGTTGGCGAGAGTACCATCCCCATTGGCATTGGTAGCGCACACAGGATTAGACGCCGGCCCACCCTTAAAAACCTTGTTGACCACAAAGATGATATCTGTCAGGTTGACCGCTTGGTTCACATCCCCATTGGCATTTCCCGGCTTGCGAATACAGGATTGGACCGGTATGGTATCCAGCCCCACGCAAAATCTCATCTCGTTTATGGACTTCTTCAGAGTATCTATTCCGCCATAGGTAACCGCCAGACCCACGGCGTAAGCCACCGTATCTTCGGTGGGGTCACAACAGGCGTGAGTAGTTACGAGGATGAGGTCCTGTTTATTCTGTTTGAAGGCCATAGTGTCCGGGAGATTGTAACCGGGGGTAGAAAGCAACTCCCACAGTTCCTTGGTCCGGAATCCTCCATAAGGTTCTATAAAGGACTCATAGCTGATGGATTTAGCCCCGAACATACGTTGGTCGGGGAAGGACATGCTTAAACTGCAAGGGTCTACATTGCAATTATTCCCCACACAGACTGTGTCTCCTCCTTTAAAATGCATGGTAGTGTCCACCAAAAAGACCTGAGCCGCATAGCGGGTGTTATGGGGCACCCCTCGCCCACGGGCGTAAACGAACTTGAAGGTATCGTTATAAGCCGTGCTGTTAACAAAAATAATGCCCGTGGTTCCCAGGCTTGCGCTGTCTGATGACGGGTCCCAGTCCATCGCTATTCCGTCATATATCTGGGAAGTAAAAGTGGGTGCACCGGGCCATTCGGGCCACCAACAGGGGGCTCCGGTTTTGAATTTCTTCCTATACCAAACTCCCCAGTTATAATTGGCATCGTTTTTAAACCAAAATTCATCCTGGAACCGGTATCCTAACCAGTGTCCGGGCCAGGGTGGTATGCTGTCTAAATCCGGAAAGTTTTGCGGGTCATTAAACAGGTCTATGGCGTAGTTATACCTCACAATCTGCCAGCTTCCGCCTTTTCCGGGTCTCCCCTGTCCAATGGCCGTGTTAAAAGAAAGGTCTCCGGAATAGGTAGTGTCTTTCACCTGTATGGTCTCCGGCGGACTGGTAGCCCCTGGAATGGCTAAGGCACGGTATTCGGTCTCGTCTTCACCGGGAATCATTCGGGCAACCAGGGTGTCCCCGGTGTTCATCATAGCCCCGAATAAACCTCCCCCTCGAGATAAGAAGTGTATACCCGAGTCAGCTTGGGGCAGGTTCATTCCGGTCCTGCTGATTATACCCCCTGACAAGGTACCGACGTTGCTGATGTTCATCCTCATGCCTTTGGGAGTTTCCAGGATCTGGCTCAGGTCATCTAGAAATCGAATCGGGACATGGGGTTCGCTGGAGGTAGACAGGGCGAATTGCGCCTTGACTTGAAAGTTACCGGGGGAAAGACTTAAATTGCTGTTTTCCGCGTTGGTGTTAAAGTTCCATCTGACCGTGTAGGAACTGCAGGGTGTGTTAGGCCCAGCCCCGTTAAAAGTCAGGAACACTTTGGCCGGAGCGCCACCTTCAGGTATGTTGAAAGGAGGAGCACCATAGGGAGTCACTGTAACGGAAGCGTTGGGATTATCAGCCACTATGCTATTCACGGTCAGGGCCTGGTTTCCGGCGTTAGCCAGAAACACAAAGGTGTCACTGGTTACCCCATCGTCAAACTTGAAACCAGATAGGAGGTTGGGGTTAAGAGCAGCCAGGGTATCTTTCTGCACTGACTTGGCTTTGACCTTTAGATAATAAATCGGGGCGTTACGAGAGGTATCGTTTACAGTATTTGTCGGGCCAGTCGACCCGACTTTATCGTTTCTGTAGCGAATATGGAGTGTGTCATTGATATCCCGGGCTAAGGAGGCGTACTGATCGTGGTCACAAACCCCCACAGTGCAAGCCGGTGTCGCTGAATTAGTGATATTGGTAATGGCGGACCAACTGAATCCGAGGTTGGTGGTGGCGGAGCAGTAAATGTCGTAGTTCCAGAACCCCTCCAGCGGCGGAGGGTTGTTTTCGGTGGTGTCGTTACCGGCTCCCATGGTCCAGATTATATAGTAATCCCCGATGGAATCCGGGGCTGTCCCTTTATAAACCCCTACATGGGGATTCGACACCGGCAAGGCATCATGGGTTCGGCGAAGGTCGCTACCATCTATGGAGTAATTATATACTTCCCTTTTATCCAATTCAGGGGGGCCTCCTCCGATCCCTCTCCTCCAGAAAAAGATGCTCCCCTGGGTTGCCGAAGCACCTATCAGAGGAATGAAAATCGGGGCGCTGAACGCTACTACCAACGAGTCCTGCTCATCATAGGCGGCTGACAAGTCACCCCAGGCCCGGTTCGGGTCTGAGTCCGTATACTTGGTTATATTGACGAAAGTGTCCCGGGTGTCGTTGTTAAATCCGTTTTGCCAATCATCTCCTCCGGTGGTGGACTCGATGTAATATAAATCCGCGTCAGTAGCCAGACTCTCGGGATGAGTGGTGTTCCCGGGTGAAGGAAACCCGTTTCGCGGATGAGTGAATATTAAGGCCACTTTGGCGGATTGCTGGGAAGCCACTACGGTTGCGGGGATAAAGCCGAAGGAGGTATCAAAAATAAACGGTTTTCCCCAGAGGAAGAAGTTGGGGTCTATAGACGGATCGATTTTGGCACGGACATAAAGCATGTAACGGTAGGCAGCGGTGCCGCCTTCGTGACTGACCAGGTGAACAAAGTTGGTGTCTTTATATTTTTGAGCCGCAGCGTCGGGCCAGATTGGGGAATCTCTCAGAAGACCATTTTTACCATTTACCCCCGTTTTCGGCGGTCCAACCGAATCCGGAGCATGAAACTCATTATTAGTGAAAGTTCCGGCTCCGGGAGCTGCTTCTATTTCTATATAGCTTCCTCGCTCCGGGATGTTGAGGTTCGGGTTACTGCCAAAAGACCGGTGATAAAACACAACCGCTCTTCCATCCGGCAAGGTTGTGACCCCTCCGAAACCGCCCCGGCCCTCTTCTAATATGTCGCTGACCTGAATGTCTGAAGCTGATTGAACCCCGGTATTAAGCCAGGCGGAATAGTGAAAGCGCCTGGGTGTCTGGGTCGTATTTTCGGATTTAGTATAAACAGCATGCACATATCCCAAGCTGGAGCGATTAATCTGTCTTTGCAACCTGTCGTTGGAATCAGTCTCGTAAAAGCTCATTCCGACCGTGTCGAAAAAGGGTGAGGCGCTCGGGGCTGGCTGAATAAAGGGGTTTTTGAACACCCCCGTGGCCCAGGGCCCCAAATCGGTATTATAGGTAGCATCTACCCTTCGTTTCTCCAACCATTCTAAAGATTTTTGGTCACCATAATATTGGGGCCTCTCTACGGCAGCCCAGGCGGAAATGCCCCACAGTACTAGGAATAAAAATATAAAAAATAATTTGAGTATTTTCCCTGCCATTTCTTCTCCTTTATTTTGAATTAAATACACAAATGTGTAAAAGTGTAAATTTTTAAAAATTTGATTTCCCCCTCTTATTTGGAAATATCGTTCTTCAACGAGAATTTATCTAAAATCCACCTCCTTTGATGAATTAGTTTATGATTAAAGTCTCGTCCTCATTTTTTTGGCGGCTTCTTTACCCATCTCATGACAAGATGGTACCACCCCCTTCCTTTCGAAAACTATCCTCTAAAAAAACTTAGTTCGCCTCAAAATTACTTTTAAAGAGAAACCCACAAATCTAAAGACAAGGCCTGATAGAGATTAAACCTTATATGACACCTATATCAACCCGCTATAATAAAATAAATAAAGGGGGATTTGTCAAGTGTTTTTTTGATGTTTTTTGCAGATTTTCGATAAAAACGCAATCTCCGGTTATTGGGGCGGAGGGCCGCTCTTGAATATGAAGTTGACCAGATAAACTATATCGGCCAAGGACACTCTGCCGTCATTGTTTGCATCTGCGGATTCTAAGGGCTTAGGTTCCGGACCGGTCTTGAAGATAAAGTTGACTATATAGATTACATCCGCCAGACCGACCTTCCTATCTCCATTGGCATCTCCAGCCAAGAAGTTCATGACCTGAATTCTTACTTGGTGGCTATCCGCCAAGGAGCCATCTGAAGCTACAAAAGTTACCAGATAGCTGGAATTTAACTGCAAGCTATCGGGTTTGAACTTAAATAGACCGGTGCCGTTCCCGTTGTTGACAAAAGTAGCATTGGTCGGTAAGCTTAAGGCAGATAAAATCGGAATGGTGCTGTCTGGGTCGGACGCGGTTACTGTAATTTTCAGCGAATCCTTGATAAAGGCAAAGTAAAGTGTATCTAAATTCCCCAAGGCCGGAGGATGATTGCCCGCTTCAGTGACCGTGATGGTGATAGTTTCAGAATCCGCCAACACGCCGTCACCGGCGATAAATGTTACCGAATAGTTTCCGGCTTGGTTAAATACCGGGGTAAAACTAAAACTGCCGGTTCCATTACCATTGTTGGTGAAGGTAGAATTGCGGGGCAGATTTGCGGCCGATAAAATCGGAATGGTATTGTCGAAAGTATCCACGGCGGTGACAGTGAAGGCCAAAGTTGTCCCTTCCAATACCGACTTATTTCCGATGGGAGAAAGCTGCGGAGCCCGGTTGACATTTAAAACCAGAATTCTGCTGGCCGGGAAGTTATAAGTGGTATCTTTGGTATAGACGGCATCCACCGCGTAAAATAGCACAAAATAAGTTCCGGCTTGTTTGTAACCAGGTTTGAAGGTAAAGCTCCCGGTCCCATTATTGTTATCAACAAAGGTAACGTTGGGAGTCGTGGCTGGACTTATAGCCAGTCTCATCCTCGGAATGGTGCTATCCGGATCTGTGGCGGTTACAGTAATCTTCAGTGAATCCCCTTCATTGAGTTGCTTGTCTCCGACAAATCCGGAAGTAAAAATTACTAATTGGTTGGAATCCAAGACCGCAATTGGTACTGTATCAGAGATAACCATGGTACTATCTTCAGCATCCACAGCCGAGAAAATGACTTTATATAAACCGGCTTGGAAATAGCTGGGAGTAAAGCTAAAACTTCCTCTTCCATTTCCAGAATCCACGAAAACAGCATTGGCCGGTAAACCGGTAGCTCTTAATCTGGGAATAGTGGAATCCGGATCTGTGGCTGTCACTTTAAATTTTAGATTTTGAAATTCTTTGACTGTTTGAGAATCTAGAGGTGCTAAGGTTGGTCTTTGATTACCAAATTCGTTGACCGTGATTTGAACGACTTCGCTGTCGATGGCGGCACTGTCATCTGTTGCTAAAATGGTTACCAAATAAACTCCGGCCTGATTGTATAAGGGTGTGAATACCAAATTGGCATGCCCATTCCCTTGGTCTCCAAAGGTTGCGTTTTGGGGTAGATTTTTGGCCGAAAGCACCGGAATGGTGCTGTCTGGATCAGCAGCCGAGATAGATACATTCAGGGTTACACCTTCGGTAAGCGATTGAGAACCGATCGGATTTAGAATCGGGGTCCGATTTCCAGCCGATTTTACCTGGATGAAAACACTTTCCTTGTCTTCTAAGCTTCCATCAGAAGCCTTAAAACCGATTGAGTAAAGTCCGGCTTGAGCAAAATCAGGCTGCCATCTGAAACTTCCCTTACCATTTAAACTATCCACCAAGACAGCTCCTCGAGGCAGAGGGTATGCTGATAAAATTGGAATAGTTCCGTCCGGATCATAAGATGAAATTCCGAAGCTCAATGTGTTTCCCTCGGTCACAACCTTAAACCCAATTGAGGCCAAGACCGGGGCACGATTTACATCAACCACCGAAATCTGAACTACCCGTGAACCAGTCAAAGCCGGAGATTCTGCGTCAGTGCAATTGAAAGTCACATTGTAAGTCCCGATTTGAGAACTGTCCGGCGTAAACCTAAACCCTCCTTTACCGTTTCCGCTGTCGGTGAAAGTGGCATTCAATGGCAAACCGGTGGCGGTCAAGAAAAGTGGTCCGCCATCTGCATCGGTAGAATCTTTTCCGATCACTGTGAATTGTAAGGTTTTGGCTTCTTCGACTGTTTTAGACGGAATACTGTCGATAGTCGGAGGTAAATTCACATCTTGAACAGTGATGGTGACACTCTCGAAATCAGACAAACTGCCGTCTGAGGCCACAAAAGTAGGGGCAACCGTTCCGGCCTGGAAGAAGCTGGGTTTGAATTTGAATAAGCCGGTTCCGTCCCCATTGTTTACAAAACTAGCATTGGGCGGAGTACCGCTCAGGGTAAGAGTTGGAATAGTCCCGTCCGGGTCAGTGGCTCTTACAGCTATTAGCAGGCTGTCCCCTTCTCTAACAGTTTTAGGACCGATAGAATCAATTATAGGTGGTTGGTTACCTGCTTCAACCACGGTGATTTGAACTATTTCACTGTCGGCCAGATCACCATCGGTGACTTTGAACTTTACGCTATAGAGTCCAGCTTGCAGGAAATCCGGAGTAAAGTTAAAGACACCCGACCCGTTTCCGGAATCAAAGAAAGTGGCATTTCGAGGAGGAAGATTAGTAGCCGTCAAAATTAAAGGATTAGCTTCTGGATCGGTGGCGTGAATTCTTAAACTTAAGGTTGAACCCTCTACTATCGTCTTGGAACGGGTGGAATCTAAAATTGGAGCTTGATTTGGAGTAACAGTAATTTGAACTGCTTCAGTATCCAATAGGCTTCCATCGCTGCTTCGGAAGGTAACATTATAAACTCCTGCTTGAGTAAAGTTAGGAGTGAAACTAAAGGAGCCAGCTCCATTACCACTGTCCACAAAGGTAGCGTTGAGTGGAACATTGGCAGCGGTTAAGGTTAGAATAGTTCCATCCGGATCTGTGCCGTGTACTCTGAATGCTAAAGTAGTACCCTCTCCAACTGTTTTAGAGCCGATTGAATCTAATACAGGTGCTCTATTAGTATTAGTAACTGTAATAGCCACTACTTCACTGTCTAGCAAACTGCCATCATTGGCTTTGAAAGTTACATTGTAAACACCGGCTTGGGTAAAGTCAGGACTGAAGGTAAATGAACCGGCTCCATTACCAGAATCCACAAAATTAGCATTGGTAGGAACTCCTGCGGCTGTTAAGCTCGGAACAATCCCATCCGGGTCCGTAGCATGTACTCTGAAACTTAAAGTTGAATTCTCTGCCACGGTTTTGGGCCTGATGGAATCAAGAACCGGTGCCTGATTGAAATTAGTTACTGTGATGGCTACCACTTCGGTGTCCAGTAAACTTCCGTCATTGGCTCTGAAGGTTACATTATACACTCCGGCTTGAGTGAAGTTAGGATTGAAGGTAAACGAACCTGCACCATTGCCTGAATCTACAAAAGCAGAGTTGAGTGGATTACTGGCTACAGTTAATGTCAAAGGTGTTCCATCAGGATCGGTTGCGTGTACTCTGAACGTTAAGTTAGAACCCTCCATGACTGTCTTTGCTCCTATGGAATCTAATACCGGAGCTCGGTTAGTATTAGTCGCTGTAATTACTACCACTTCAGTGTCTAACAAGCTGCCATCACTGGCTCTAAAGGTTACATTATAGACTCCGGCTTGAGTAAAGTCAGGATTGAATGTAAACGAACCGGCTCCGTTACCACTGTCGAAAAATGTAGCATTGGTCGGAACATTAGCAGCTGTCAAGGTCGGTGTAGTTCCATCCGGATCAGATGCGTGCACTCTGAATGTCAAATTCGAATTTTCAGTCACCGTCTTGGCTCTTATCGAGTCTAAAACTGGTGCTTGGTTCGTTTCGGTCACAGTTATTTGAACCACTTCACTGTCCAGTAAGCTTCCGTCCGAAGCTTTGAAATTTACATTGTATACTCCAGCCTGGGTAAAGCTCGGGGTAAATCTAAAGGACCCGGCCCCATTTCCAGAATCTACGAAGGTTGCGTTCAAGGGAACATTTAAGGCAGTCAAGGTCGGAACAGTTCCATCCGGATCAGAGGCATGTACCCTGAAACTTAAAGTTGAATTCTCTGTCACGGTCTTGGACCTTATGGAGTCCAGCACCGGTGCTAAATTAGTATTAGTCACTGTGATGGCTACTACTTCAGTGTCCAGTAAATTACCATCACCGGTTCTGAAAGTTACATTATAGACTCCGGCCTGAACAAAGTTAGGATTGAAGCTAAACGAACCGGCTCCATTGCCAGAATCTACAAAAGTGGCATTGGTGGGAACATTGGCTGTGCTAAATGTTAGGGGTGTCCCATCCGGGTCTGTAGCATGAACTCTGAAGGTTAAATTTGAACCTTCGGCCACTGTCTTTGGTCCGATGGAATCTAAGACTGGTGCACGATTAGTATTGGTTACTGTAATTGCTACTACTTCAGTATCTAGTAAACTTCCGTCACTGGCTCTGAAGGTTA
>Ga0154874_186_pt1 | contig 14972 bp, 11 predicted proteins | sample Rifle2008BG19ft_FD_105846 | JGI IMG/M metagenome (GOLD analysis project Ga0154874, IMG submission 105846) | candidate division Zixibacteria bacterium RBG_19FT_COMBO_42_43
AAGCTTATGGAAAAATTCCGCCCCGGTTCCGGCGCCAGCGGGGTATTATTAGCGGCCGCATTGAACTGGTTGTATGGCTCGACATAAAAGCGGTTGGCGATATTGTTAAAAGCTAAGGTTAAGACCTGTCGATTGGAAAGATTAATCCCCCCTCTTAAGTTGTAGATAGCAAATCCCGAAGTGTTGGAAAGTATTTTCTGGCCCTGTGAATTGAGGGGAATTCTTTCTTGCTGTGCCACCACCCGAGAAGAAATTTCAGCCCACAGACGACCTTCCTTTTCTTTCCAGCCGATACCGAAGTAGGCCTTAAAGGGAGGCACAAACACCACCTCAAAAGCTCCGGCTGTGTCGATTCTCTGAGCCGTGGTATCCCGACGGTGCTGTCCCCAGATCCAGGACCAGTTAGAAAAGCCGTAGAACTCCTCGGTGAAGGAGACCTCCGCTGCCCCCTCTATGCCGACCATACGAGTTGAACCAGCCAGATTCTTCCAGGTCCAAATCTGTTTTCCCTGATAGAGAGCGCCTGTAGCCGGCCGCAGGTCAATGAAATTCCTAAGATCTTTGTAAAACCAGCTCACCGAGCCGGAAAATGCATCCAGATTGGCCTTGGCACCCAAGCTGACATTAATCGCTCTTTCTTTTTTCAGCCTATCATTGGAGGAAAGCCAGTTTTTGCCATCCAAAGGTCCAAAATAATATCTCTCCACTACGGTGGGAGTTCTATAAGAGCGGGCCACACTAAAATTCAGTTGGTACCCTTTCTGGAAGCGGTAGACCAAGCCGGACTGGTAACTGATATAACGATCAAATCTCTCCTCCGGAGGGATGCCAGCATGAGTGGTGTCAAAATGTTTGATTTGATGGTAGTCGTACCTGCCTCCTAAAAAGGCCGATAGGTTGGGGACTATGGTTATTTCATCCAGCATATAGACACCGGCCATATCCCAATGGATTTCGGGTAATAACTTAGTGGTATCATCCAAGACTACTTTAGCTTGCTCCAAGAACAAAATGTTTCCGCCTTTTATTCTTTCGCTGGCGAAATCTGCCCCCACTGAAAAAGTTTGATGAGGCGGTACTAAATACAATCCCTGGACCGCCCCCCCCCACAGTTTAACATCTGAGTCGATGTTATTTAAGGTATCAGGGGGCAGGCTAAGCTGGAATAATCTCCGCTGTTCTTGGAAAAACCCTTTAAGATTTAGCCAGGGGATTTTTTCAGCCAGGTCTTGAACTTCGTAGGTCAGGGCAGCTCTATCTCTTTTCTGAAAGGGGAATGACATACTGTAAAGATTGGCAAACCCGATACCGAAATCACGGTTGCGGCTCCCCTGAAAATAAAAAGTTTGATTTTCTCTGAATTTATACCCCAGATTAAGGTCTACGCTGGATTCCTCTTTTATACTGGTGTTCGCCACTACCTGTTCATTCTCCCCGCCGGATTTGTAATTGTGGGGTACTTTTCGGAATGAACCACCCAGATTCAAGGCCCACTTTTTATCGGCCAGCTTCAGTTCCAGTCTGTTTTTCTTCTGTTCTCCAATAGAAGAGTAGCTAAATTTATAGCTACCGGATAAATCATATCCATTCTCCATTTCACCCTCCGGCAGAAACTCTGGCTTGGGAGTGATAAAATTGATTACTCCTCCATAGGCGTCCGAGCCGTACAAGTGGGAACCCGGCCCATTCAAGATCTCTATTTTCTCCACCTGGTCTACATCGATTAAAGTGGGTGACGTACCCCATAAAGGAAAATCCCGGAAGGTATTCATTCTGACCCCATCCTGTAAAAGTAAAACCCGGGAGCCGAAAACTCCCCTTATAGCCGGACGGGCCAGAAACTGTCCGGCCTCTAAAATTTCAATCCCGGCTGCATTTTTGAGTAAGTCCATCATGATATTATGGTTTTGTCTGGCTTTGGTCGTCGGATTTAATGTATATATAAAGTCGGGCACTCGAAAACTTCCTTTGTCGGACCGGGAAGTGGTAAAGGCGATTTCTTTCATAAAAAATGGGGGCTCTTCTGCCACTTTCAATTCAAAGGGTTCGATCATCCGGGACGTCTTTTCCGTAGGTATGGTATCTAACTTGACCCCGACGGTGTCAACCGCTTTTTTAAAGGTGTCCGCCATAGGAGGGGCTACTTGGGCGGTTTCCACCGGTGTGGGTGGAACTATGGGTGCCGGCTCCATCTTCAGAGTGTCCACTTTGGTTGTTTCCGGTATCATTTGGACCGTATCCTGTGTGACCGGTGGCGGTGTCTCTTGAGCAGAAAGATTAACAGTCAGAACGCCAAGCAGCAAGAGCATTGCTGTCCCAATGGTGGAACCCTTAAGCCAAATCATGTACCCTCCTTAAATAACTGAAAGATTGTTAAAAATCTAAATTTTTGACCTTTGGAATAAAAAATTCAAAACACCAATATAATTTTTTATGACTGCTTGTCAAGCAAATAAATTGGGTTTCTCAGAAATAATCTTGATAATTTTTGAGCTCCTGGGTCAATTTAAGATATTGGTTAATTTCCAAAGTTTCGGCTCGGCTTTGAGGATTGATTTTTTGTTCGGCTAAGATTTTCTCTACCAGATTCTTAGGGAGTTTAAGATTCGAGCTCAGACAGTTCAAAATAGTTTTTCTTCTGGTGGAGAAACTGGCTTTGACGATTTGGAAAAAGAGTTTCTCATCTTCCGGCTTGACCCTACTTTGAGACAGAAAATCTAAAACTATTACGGTCGATTCAATTTTTGGTGGTGGATTAAAAGAACCTGGCTTTAAGCTGAATAAAATTTTGGGTTTAGTGTAGACTTGAACGAAAATTGACAATGGGGAAAAATCTTTGCCCCCGGGTGAAGCCGACATTCGTATGGCTACCTCTTTTTGCACCATTAGAACTGCTTGGGAAATTAACTCTTTGTATTGGATGAGCCAGTCCAATATCGGAGAGGTGATTTGATAAGGGAGATTTCCTATAATTTTTATTTTTGGGGATGAGGGAAGTAACTTTTTTAAATCAAGTTGCAAAATGTCTTGATTGATGATTTCTAAATTTTTTTGATTTGAAAATTTTTCTCTTAAAAATTCGTACAAGCTTTTATCCAGCTCCACCGCATAAACTTTTTTAGCTTGTTCTATCAAGAATTGAGTCAGAACCCCTTTACCGGCCCCGATTTCTAAGACCGAAGCGTCGGGGGACAAATTCAAGCTATCCACGATTCTTTCAGCGGCATGGAGGTTAACTAAAAAAATTTGGGAGAGGGATTTTTTTGGTCTAATTTTAGGGGAACTTGAATATTCTTTGAGCATTTGAACTGGTTATTTTTTCTAATTCATCAAAGGGTTTGTTTAATAGCTCCGACATCTTTTCTAATACATATTGTACATAATCCGGCTGGTTTCTCTGGCCGCGATATGGTTGAGGGGGAAGATAAGGGCAGTCAGTTTCAAGCAAAATTAAATCTAAAGGAATATTTTTTACAACTTCTTGAGCCAAAGAGTTTTTGTAGGTCAGGGTGCCGTTGAAGGAAAGGTATAAACCAAGTTCAGTCGCTTTCTTGGCTTGGTCGACGTTGCCGGAAAAGGAGTGCAGGATTCCCCCTAACTGGTAAGCTTTGGTTTCTAAAATTATAGCCCAGGTCTCCTCAAATGCCTCCCGGATATGATACACAATCGGTTTTTTTAATTTGAAGGCCAGCTCAATCTGGGACTTGAAAGCTTTCTCTTGGTCCTCTCTGGGGGACCAGTTGCGGTAGAAATCAAGTCCGATTTCTCCGATGGCGACTACTTTGGGGTTAGCGGATAATTTTTCTAATTCGGAGACGGTGGAGAGGGCGAAATGTTTGGAGGCGTGGGGGTGGACGGCTATGCTGGCGTAAATCTGGGGATATTTTTGGGATAATTCGACTGACAGGCGGGAGGTTTTTAAATCGGTGCCGATGTTGACGATTTTTTCGATGCCGTTTGTGAAGGACTCTTGGATGACTTTTTCCCGGTCGGAATCGAACTTTTTGTCATCTAAGTGAGCATGGGTGTCAATCATTTTTTTAAAGTTTTTACTTTCATGTCCTCTGCTTTTACTTTGTTTATTTCTAAGTGGTCTCTTATATCATGTAAAAATGGAGACATTGCTTCTTCATACAGGCGTCTTTTTTTCACTTCATCGTAATACTCGTAAAATGTTAAGAATACATCTTGTCTTGCTCTTGTTAAAGCAACATAAAGTACCCTTCTTTCTTCCTTGATATCTCTGTTGGCCATAGGGACATATAGAAAATTCAACCTTGTAACGAAAACATATTCCGCTTCTAGACCTTTTGCAGAATGCAGGGTAGTTACCAATACTTTGTCCTCTTCTGTAAATTCACTTTCTGACTCAATTAGGCCAAACTTTTCATAGATGGATCGTATAACAGAGCCGATGGCTCGAGGTTCTCTTGTAACCTCGTCAATTGTCAGACCCACCTTAGGAAAAAGGTCATCTTCAATCAAAAGATTGGGGAAATTTTTAAGTGATACTCGAAATTTCTCAAAATCCTGTTTGCTATCTTTCAGTTCTTCAATGGCATTTAAAATTTCACAAATCCGAGAGTCTGAAAGTGTTGCACAATGCCTAAACAACGACTTCCCACTTTGCATAGCATCTTGGCGAATTTTTGTAATTTCTACTTTCTTCAGACCTGAAATTGAAAGCCATTGCCTCAACGCCAAATTGTCTTCGTAATTCAACATTCTTAGAACTAAAAGTAGTCTCCAATGGTCATCAGGAATGGAGGCTTTATCGTGCAGTTTAGTAGGTATGCTAAATTCATTTTCTAAATTCTTAGCCATAGTTTTAACAAAACCTTTCGTAGGGCATAAAACCATAAAATCGTTGTATAGCAAAGCTTCTCCTTTCTGATTTCGGCTACCAGCTTTTAATTCGGTTATTTTTTTTGCAACTGCCTTGATTTGAAGTTTATCTGTTGTACATTGTAAAGTCAGAAGTTTTTTCCCATTATCAGGCAGGTTTTGTAAATTACATCCAAGATATCCTTCGTTTGCAATCAATGCCTGTGCCGCCCTCTGGATGTGGATAGGAAGACGATGAGACTCTGTCAAAGAAATCTTGTCCCAGGCGTGTGATTGCCATATCTCGCGAATACCTTGATAGTTGGCATTGCGAAAACCATAAATGCTTTGAGCATCATCACCAACTACTACTATGTGAGAACTAGAATGGCTTGCCGTGAGATTGACCAGATTTTGGTCGTTTGGATTTAAGTCCTGGTATTCGTCAACCTGCAAAAATATTACAGGGACAATAGTAGAGGGGTCGCTTAGAATTTTACACGCAGCATCTACCAGTCCCTCCATGTCATATGTGTTGTAGAAGATTAAAAGAGAATTGTAGTACCTTGAAATTTCATCTCGTTCCTCTATGGTCAATGGAAAGTCGGTGGGCCAATTGTTTGTTGCTCTTACGCATGAAAGAGCTTTACCAAGCAATAGTATACTTATATTAATGTCAAGGTCTGTTGACAGATCTTCAAGCACCAAACTTTTTTCTCCTTTATCCTCTATAAGTACTGAAAAATTTGATGGTCGCCCAATTAAGTATGAGTAATGATGCACGAGGCTCTTGGCATACATATGCAAAGTGCTGCTCGCTGGTGAATTCGACTCAATTTCTTGATAGGCAGTGCTCCCTATAGCATTTTCTATCTTTTTGGAGGTGTCTCGTCGACTGGTTCTTGTAAAGGTAATAAATGAAACTTTTCTGTTTAAATTTTCTCTAAGCAAACCTATCATACGCTCTACCAGTGTCCTGGTTTTACCAGTTCCTGGTCCAGCAATAACTACTAATGGACGCCCTCTGTGATTTATTATTTTGAGTTGTTCATTGTTAGGGAAAGGCACAATGGCTCCATTGTCGTGAGATTTCACCTAGAGTTTAGAAATAAAGAAAGAAGGTGTTCTAACTAATCTTCGCTCCCGTCTCAATCTCCTTCTCCGTCCCCAATAACACCATACCCTTCCCATCCTTCGCCACCAGAATCATCCCTTCCGATTCAACCCCTCTTATAGTAGTGGGCTTCATATTATTCACCACCACCACTTTTTTCCCCACCAGCTCCTCCGGCTTATAATGCTCCGCAATTCCAGCCACAATCTGCTTTTGCTTATCCCCCACTTCAACTTTCAATTTCAAAAGCCGACTGGTTCCTGGCACCGCTTCCGCTTCCAAAACCTTAGCAACTCTCAAATCCAGCTTCTGAAAATCCTCTATACCGACCAAATTTTCTTCCATTGCAATACTCTCCTTTGTTAGGTTGCCACTTTTTGTTTTTGACTCCATTCTTGGAAACAATGATTCCATCTTCCCAATTTCTAAACCGGGCTTTAAGTTCCCCCAATTTTTCTCCTCTGTTAAATCAGGAACCTCTTTATCAGATAATCCCAACATTTTTCTAATCTGCAAAGCCTTATTAGGCATCACGGGGTAAATTAAGCTTGAAATTATTCGCAAAACTTCTGCCGCAACATATAATTTAGTATTTAATTTTTTACTCTCTTTATTTTTAGCCAAATTCCAGGGAGCAGAGATTTCAATATACTGATTGGTTTTTCTGATTAATTTGAAAATTTCATCAATGGCACCGGTTACTCCGATTTGATAAATATGCTCCATAACTTTTTTGGGTGTGTTTGAACCTAAATTTTTCAATTCGTTATCCTTGTCATCATAATCCGATGGATTTGGAATCTTCCCCTCACACCAATCCGAAATCATCTTAATCACCCGCGAAACCAAATTCCCCAAATCATTGGCCAACTCTGAATTATATTTTTCAGTGAAACGGCTTTCCTGAATATCCCCATCCAACCCTAAAGGGAATTGAGTCAACAAAAGATAGCGGGTGGCATCGGAGCCGAATTTTTCCACCAAAAAATTAGGGTCAATCACATTCCCCAAAGTTTTGCTCATCTTCTGTCCGTTGACCGTGAAAAATCCGTGAATGAACAATAAATCCGGGATTTTTAACCCTAAAGCCAATAACATAGCCGGCCAATAGACCGCATGAAATTTCAAAATATCTTTGGCCATCAGATGAATCACCTGGGAATCGTTCCACCATTTATCGAACTCTTGGGGGTTGTCTCCATAGCCGATGGCCGAAATGTAATTGGGTAAAGCATCCACCCAGACATAGGCAATCTGCAAAGGGTCAAAGGGTAGAGGTACACCCCAGGTCACTTTTTCTCTGGAGATGGAGAAATCCTCCAGGTTCTGGGCCAGAAGTCCCAGGGTCTCGGCTTTTCTTTCCTCTGGAAGAATTTTCATCGCTCCTTCTTTAATTAATTTTTCCACCGGTTTTAAAAATTCTGACAATCGGAAAAAATAATTTTTCTCTTGCACAACCTGGGGCTTGGTCAGATGATTGGGGCATAGACCGACTTTTAGCTCTTTTTCTGTGATAAATTTTTCACAGCCGATGCAGTACAGCCCTTTGTAGGAGCCGGGATAAATTACTTTTTGACTGTTGATTTGAGCAGTGTTTAAGTTGTTTAATAATTTTTTTACCGCCTCGATATGTCTTTTCTCGGTAGTGCGGATAAAATAATCGTACTGGATATTTAATTTCTCCCAGACCCGTTTAAACAATTGACTGTTCTCATCGCACAATTGTTGAGGAGATTTTTTCAATTGTTTGGCGGCTTCAGCCACTTTAGTCCCGTGTTCATCGGTTCCGGTCAGGAAAAAAGTTTCTTCCTGATTGATTTTATGAAAACGGGTTAAAACATCGGCTATGATAGTAGTGTAAGCATGCCCGATATGGGGCTTGTCATTGACATAATAAATGGGGGTGGTGATGAAAAATCTTTTAGCCAAAATTTGTCCTCATGTGCTGAATTTATTGAAGCATTTAGGCTGAACTGACTGAACCTAAGTTGGGATAAAAAATATTTCTTAACTGCAAAGCTAAATGCAACAATGCTAATCTGGGATTGACGTTCAAATAAAACTGGGACTTGGTTTTTTCTATTAAATTTATGGATTTTTCAATCTGCTTTTGATTTTTGACTCTCTGGGCCAATTTTAGTATACTCTCGCTTGACTCCGCATCAAACAAATGTTTTTTATCTGGGTTTTCTTTAAAAACCGCCACATCCCGCAGGTAGCCCTTCAAAAATTTAAACAGCTGAAATCTTTCCGGGATGGAATATTGTTTTACCACATCTTCTATGATTGAAGCCGCCGAGCTAATCTCGGAACCAAAAATATTTTGCAGGTACCGCAAACCCAGCTCTCTTAAATTATCCCATTTCCCACCCGCCAAAGAAAGTGCATAACCTAAACTGCCGTCTGAAAGCCGGGCATAAGTTAAGGCCTTCTTTTCATCTAAATTCAATCTTTTAACTAACTGCTCTTGAACTAACTCTGCTTTGATGGGAGTAAACCTGATTTTCTGACAGCGGGAAATCACTGTAGGCAAAAGCCGCTCCGGCTGTGAAGTGGTTAAAATTAAATGAACATAAGCAGGCGGTTCCTCCAGCACCTTTAAAAATGAGTTGAAGGAATCCCTCATCATTTTCTCGGCTTGATTTATAATTACAACTTTTGTTTTAGCTTCAAATGGCCGCCGGGAAACTTCTGTCTTTAGTTCATTCATTCTATCCTTGGAAATCAGGGCGTTTTTCTCAAATTCCACCAAAGCGTAGGGCTCTTTAAGTTTTTCTCCTCTGAAGCTGGCTATATATTTTTGTCTGAGATTTTCCTCCTCTTTCTTGGTCGAGGGAACCGGGAAAACCAAAACTACATCCGGATGCGAAAGTTTGGCAATTTTGACACAGTTAGAGCAGACTTGACAGGGGACAGAATCTTTATTTTCACAATTGAGCGCTTTGGCCAGTTCTAGAGCCGCCACCCATTTCCCCAGACCTTCCGGACCGTAGAACAAATAGGCGCTGGCCAATTTCTGATTTTGGAGCGTTTTCTTTAAAATATTTTGAGGGAGGGTTTGTCCGACAACTTGTGTTAAATCTATTTTAACCATTCCAAAGGGTCTAATTGTTGTTTCCCCTGCCTGACTTCAAAATGCAAAGATACCTCACCTAAAAATCCGGTCTCACCCACTTTGGCTAAAAGCTGGGAGGCCAGTATCTCATCCCCTTCTTCTACCAGAACATCCGAGAGGTGGGCATACAAAGTGTAATACCCGGAATCATGTTGTAAGATAATAAATCTCCCGTATCCCCGCAACCAGCCCGAGTAGATTAAAACTCCGTCTGCCACCGCATACACATCCTGCCCGATCTGGGCTTGAATCTCTATGCCCGGGTTAAAAGTGGTGGTGTTGGATTTTTTATCCAGCTGGGGCCCGAAATTCCCTATCACCGCACCGGAGGCAGGCCAGGGGAGTTTTCCTCTTAAAGAAGCAAAAACTCCCTCCAGAATTTCAATTTCTTTGGGCTTGGATTTTCTTTTCTCCTCCAGAGTTACAATAATTTTTTGAATCTCCCGGGCCGATTGTTCCAGCTCCTGCAGGGCTTGTAGCTGCAGTTCTTTTTCCTGTCTCACATTTTTCAGAGCCAAAGACCTCTTGCCTAAAAGCTGTTTTTTATTATCCTCCTCTTTGGTCTTCTCTTTTCTCAAGAGACCCAGATAATTTTTCCTTTTTTGCAGGTAACTTTGTTTCTCTTCCACTTTCTGTTTGTTGTTCAGAACTTCCCCGATTAAATCCCGGTCCTTCTGGGTAATCAGCTGCATAAAGCGGTACCTTTTCAAAAAATCTACCGGAGAATCCGCTCCCAGTAAAAGTTTGTACTCATAAAATCTGCCATATTTATAAATCTCTCTTAAGCGCCTGGCTAAGGCAGCCTGTTTTTCTTCCAAAGTCAATCGGGTGAACTGTAATTCCCCCTCTTTTTCCCTGAGCTGTTTTTCGATTCCTCTCTGGGTGCGATTTATTTTTAAAAGTAGTTTTTCAACCAACTCCAGCTCCTCTTCTTTGGACTGCACCTCTTTTAGAAGCCCCATTTCCTTTTGCTTTAATTTTTCGATGGATTTTCTTTTGGCTTCCAGCTCGGTCCGGATTCTCTCTAATTCATCTTTCTGGCTCTGCAGGTCGTCAGACTGGGTCAGACCGATGCCCGACAGGTTTAGCAAAAAGATGGTGACTAAAAATATCAGTGGATTCTTGCTCATACTTTTAGCACCCGGGTCATGGAAAATAAGCTTCCCACCGCGCTTAAAAATAAAACTCCCAAGATTACTCCGCCTAAAATTTCTAAAGGAAGAAAGCTGACCGTCCAGAATTTGGATTTAAAAAATTGATGTACTACATATAACCCGAGCACACTCAAGCCGGTGGCTGAAAACCCTAACAACATACCACCCAAAAAATAGGGCTTCAAAATAAAACTGGTTTTGGCTCCCAAGACTTTGAGAAGTTTCAAGGTTTCGGACTTGGTGATAATGATTAGCCGAACCGTGGTGGTTACCATCATGAGTATGGCTAAAGTCAAAAATATCCCGAAAATCAAAGCCACTTTTAAAAAAACCGAGCTTAGTTTATCCAGTCTTTCCACCCAGGCCTCACCGTATTCCACCCCCTCCACCCCGTTTTGGGCTTTAATCTTTTCTGCTATGGCCAAAATTTTGTCTGAGGTCTTATATCTTTCTTTGATTTCAAGTGAGAAACTGTTGGGCAAGGGGTTGCCGCTCAAATTCTCCAGGAGCTCCGCTCCGAAATATGCTTTCATCTCTTCCAAGGCATCTGCTTTGGTCTTAAATTCTACTTTTTGAATTTCCGGCTGAGACTCGAGAAAGCTTCTTAAGTCGCCGGTTTCTTGAAAAGATAACTCATCTTTTAGATATACCTCCATCCCGATTTTTTCTTTCATCTGTTTGCCTATCTGATTTAAATTCCAGAAGCTCCACAGGAAAAAATTAAAAACCAACAGAGCAAATCCTAAGGTAAAAATAAAAACCAGGCTGGTGGTGAGATGTTTTTGCAGACCCCTTACGGCTTCTTTAAAAGCGTAAATCATATTTTATCTTCTGAATCTCTTTGAGTAATTCTGAGTTTTTCTTTCTGCTTTTTTCGTGTTTTTCGTTTCAGAATTTTTCGTGTCTTCGTGATTCAAACTCTTTATTTCAACTTCCCCAGCTCTAATTCCAGAACTCGAGCCGGGCTAATTTTTTGATTGAATTTCTGGTAGACTTGCTCCTGATTGGTGGTCACCATTACAGTGGTTCCCTGATTATGAATTTTGGTGAGCAAATCTAAAATCTCTTCTGTGGCCACCGGGTCCAAATTAGCGGTGGGTTCATCGGCTAAAAACAAAACCGGTTCTGAGACTAAAGCCCGGGCAAAAGCCACCTTTTGTCTTTCCCCGCCGGATAGTTCTGGCGGCAAAGAATTTCTTTTCAAAAGCAGTCCCAAATTCCCCAGAATTTCAGTGGTTTTCTTTTTGACATTCTTCTCTTTTACCCCCTTTATTCTCAAGGGTAAAGCCACATTGTCAAAAACCGATTTGTCCTTTATCAATCTTAAATCCTGAAAAACTATTCCCAACTTTTGTCTCCATTGGGAAGTGTGGGATTTTTTCATCTTTTGGGTGGTAAAAGAGTCGAATTTTATTTCACCCTGAGTGGGAGATTCTTCCAAAGCCAAAAGTTTAATCAGAGTGGTTTTGCCGGCTCCGGTGGGACCCAGCACGGTTATAAACTCCCCCTTATTCAAGGAAAATGAGAGGTTATACAGGGCAATGGTCTTCTCGTCGTAGATTTTGGTGACCTTTTTAATCTCCAGCATACATTTATTTTATCTGCTTAATCCTTTATAAAGTTAACGCATTTCCAGTCAATTTTTACAAATTAATTTTTTTTACGGGTGAGGTCAAGAAAAAGTTTTGAATTTCCCTTATGTTTCCAATGAAACTATAGAACATAAAAAAACTCCGATTTTTCAACCAAGAGGTAATAGTAGAAAATTAAACTCCGCAAAATCTCTTAAAACGGTGGTGGATGGTATAAGATAGTCAAAATAAAAACTGAGAAACCGGGAAATTGCAACAATAATTATCTCCGCTGAAAATTTGGGAATAAAAAGAAACTGCTTGAGAATGGATAGGGAAAGGAGTTGAGAAGAGCTTAATCCTTCATAGCATCCAGGAATTTGGGGTTAGATTTGGTCTTTTTGAGCTTGTCTAATAAGAACTCCATGGCTTCCACCGAGTTCATCTCCGCCAGGAATTTCCTCAAAATCCAAATCTTGTTCAGTTCCTCATCTTTGAGTAGCAGTTCCTCTTTCCTGGTTCCGGAGCGGTTGATATCAATAGCCGGGAAGATTCTGCGGTCGGACAATCTGCGGTCTAAGACAATTTCCATATTGCCGGTCCCTTTGAACTCTTCAAAAATCACTTCATCCATCCGGCTGCCGGTTTCAATCAAAGCCGTGGCAATAATGGTCAGACTTCCACCCTCCTCTATATTTCTGGCGGCTCCGAAAAATCTCTTGGGTTTGGCTAAAGCGTTGGCATCCACTCCCCCGGAAAGGATTTTACCGGAATGAGGAACAACCGCGTTATGAGCCCGGCCCAGACGGGTGATACTGTCTAATAATATCACCACATGATTTTGGTGCTCTACCAATCTCTTGGCTTTTTCGATGACCATATCCGCTACCTGAACGTGGCGGTCCGGCGGTTCATCAAAAGTAGAAGAGATAACTTCACCCTTGACCGACCTTTTCATATCCGTCACCTCTTCCGGTCTTTCGTCGATTAACAAGACGATGATTTTAATCTCCGGGTGGTTGGTGGTGATACTGTTGGCTATTTTCTGCAGAAGAATAGTCTTTCCCGCTTTGGGTGGAGAAACAATCAAACCCCTCTGTCCTTTTCCGATGGGGGTAAAAAGGTCCATAACACGCATAGAGAGCTCTTCGGCCGCCGTTTCTAACTTTATCCTTTCTTGAGGGTATAAGGGAGTCAGATTATCAAATAAAATCTTATGCTTGGCCACTTCCGGATTTTCATAATTGACCGCTTCCACTTTAAGAAGGGCAAAATACCTCTCCGAATCTTTGGGGGGACGGACCTGTCCTGAAACAATATCCCCGGTTCTCAAGTCAAATCTCTTGATCTGAGAAGGGGAAACGTAAATATCATCCGGACCGGGTAGGTAGTTATAGTCCGGCGAGCGTAAGAATCCATACCCTTCCTGCAGAATATCCAAAACCCCTTCGGCAAAGATTAGACCGGTCTTTTCGGTCTTGGCCTCCAGAATTTTGAAGATTAACTCCTGTTTCTTAAGATTGGAGCGACTGGGAATATCCAGTTCATCGGCAATCCCCAAAAGCTCGCTCATAGTCTTGGTTTTGAGTTCTACGATATCCATGAATAACCTCCTTTGTATGAGTTACTTTTTCTTTTCTAAAATTTTTTTACCTTATTTGTGTCTTTATCTGTTCGACCTACTTAACCTGTTATGAATTACTAACCTTCTATTGCTTGTGATTATCACGTATCATCACAACTGGATTATTTGACACCGGCAAAAACAAACTCTCTACATTAATTTCCGTTTTCTGGTTTTTAAGCCGGTTTTCTTACCGGTCTTTTTGACCTTTCCGTTGTCATTTACTTCCTGCACCTGGGCATCCCCCCATAAGCTTTCCAGATCGTAAAACTGGCGCGCTTCTTCCAAAAAGATATGCACTACCACATCCACGTAATCCAGAATAATCCATCTTCCCTGCGGATATCCTTCATTGTGCCAGATCCTTATTCCCTTTTTTTCTAACTCTCCTACAATATTGTCCGCAATCGCTTTTAGGTGCACATCCACTGTGGCAGAACAGACCACAAAATAATCGGAAATATTGGATATCTTTCTTAGATCCAGGATTTTGATGTCTAAAGCTTGCTTTTCCAAAGCCAATTTTCCGGCTAAGACCGCTAAATTACGAGAAGTCAGATTTTTCACTCGGCTTGGGCTACCTCCAGAAATTTGAAATCTCTTCCAACTATCAATTTCATCTGGATATCCAGGTAATTATTTTCCACTTTTTGAAACAAGACATTCTCTCTGTTGATTCCCAGCCAGTCAGCTGCCAGGTAAGCCAGTTCTTCTTCTTCTGATTTCAGATAGACAATCATGGATTGAGGAAGTTTAAAAGCTCCATAATTCCCTTTTTCCACTATCTCAAATTTTATGGGAGCGTGTGTCATAGAGGATAATTTTTTGGCAGTACTTTCGGCCAGGTAAGGATTTCCGGAAGCATTTAAAATTTGAACTCGGACTAAAACCTCTTCATATTCATCGGAAGATACTTTATTAACCTCACCCCATTTTTTGGCCAGGGAGATTCCGAAGCAGCCCAGCATGATTACCAAAATAAAGATGGCGTAATCTGTTTTTTTGGCTCCCCCACCTTTTCCCTTGGGGGTAGGTCGGTAAAATCTATAAACTCTGGATTTTTTCTTTTTTTTGAATAACATTAAGCTTTACAAATTTTGGAGGGGGATAAAATAACTTGGTAAATCCAACGATTTTTACTAGCGATTCTCCTCATAAAATTCAGGGTAATATCGGTATTGGTTTCCCATGGACATAAAATTGACGGATAAATTAAAATAGGGGCTGGGGCTGTAATTGACCCTGACGTTGGGTAAAATACGGGAGTTGATATCAATATTATTGCGTCCCATGGAAAAGGGCTGGTGCAGGTATCCTAAATCAACCTGGATGTTTAAAGGATTGGAAAGCTGATATTCAAAAGAGGTCACAAAAAGACCGAAGCTTCCGGAACGATTGCCTGAGGAAAGATAGGAAACCGTGTAACTGTTGCGAATTTTGAGACGACTTAAATCCAGCAAACTAAAGCGAGTGTTGTTGGGGGTTAAGCTGTTAAGATGGGTAGATTCCAAGTTTCCTTTTGGCTCTGATAGAGATTGTGAATAACTTACGGTAGAAAAAACAAAACTTA
>Ga0154874_103_pt1 | contig 14089 bp, 15 predicted proteins | sample Rifle2008BG19ft_FD_105846 | JGI IMG/M metagenome (GOLD analysis project Ga0154874, IMG submission 105846) | candidate division Zixibacteria bacterium RBG_19FT_COMBO_42_43
GCTCCGATTTTATTCAAACCCAAAGATTCTTTTCAGAATATAGTCCTGGGTGAAACTGCCAAAAATGAATATCGTTTCGTGAATCTGTCCAATGATACTATTTACTTCCGGCCGGTACATTCAGTATTGCCGGAAGATGCTGCCACCAAACTGACTTTAAGCAAATGTTTCTGTTTCGACGACCAGGTAATTTTGCCCCATCAGGAATACATTCTGCCGGTACTGTACTCTTTTAAATCTGATTTAGACTCAGAAGTAGAAAACATTACCATGCATTATACCTTATTCCCCAAGGAGAAAAAAAATAAAAAATGAATCAATTTATTTTCAGAACCAGCCAAGAAGAATCCGATTTGGTTTTACGGAAACAAAAAAAGAGAAATAGAATATTAGGGATTATTCTTATACTTTTTGCCCTAAGTGTGATAATTCTTACATTTTTTGTTTATGGGAATTACAATTAATAACTCAAAGGAGATCTAGCATGTCTAATGCCGGCTTACATCACTCATCTGAGGAACACCAGACACATAACAGCCACTGGCCTATAGTTTTGGCTGTGGGTGCCGGTTCTATCCCCACTGGAATTGTGCTACATGTGTGGGGGAATAAAATTGGCTTAGGGATTTTAATTTTTGGAGCAGTGGTTACATTGGGTGGTTTGGCTGGCTGGGCCCAGGCCTTGTTAAAAGAGAGGCTTAGCGAGCTGGATTTAGTTGAAAAAGATAAATGGCTCCGCAACGGAATGAAATTATTTTTGGTATCCGAAGCGGCCATCTTCGGAGCTCTTTTCGCACACCATTATTATGCCAAGACCCATTTTCCGGTCTGGCCTCCGGAAGGCGCTCCGCATCTGGATACCCGACTGCCGGCCATTGCCACCTTCCTTTTATTAAGCTCCAGTTTTACTGTTCAATCGGCACATTCTCTGTTCCTGAAAGGAAAGCGGGTCTGGTGCAGCCGCATGGTTCTTTTGACCATAATTTTGGGAGGGATTTTTTTGTGGATGCAGGGGAATGAATGGGGATATTTGAAGGCCTATGACCAGTTCACTTTAAAAAGCGGCACTTTCGGGACCAGTTTTTTTATGATGACCGGTTTCCACGGTCTGCACGTCTCTGTTGGACTAATTCTTTTGTCGATAGTTTTCGTCCGTTTGCGCTTAGGTCATTTCCAGCAGCATAGACATTTTGCTTTCGTAGCTGCTTCCTGGTACTGGCACTTTGTAGATATTGTCTGGATTTTCTTGTTTGGAACGATGTATTTAGTGTAAAAGCCCAAAAGAAATTTTAACTGACAAATCTAAAAATGATGGGAATCTTGAAATATGCCATTGTATAAAATTGAAAAAACGGACTTAGAAAGAATAAGAGAAACACCTTTTCGGTTAGAAAAAGAGCTTCAGAGAATTACAGAAAATAATTTGGCAGCACTTTTCAAGCTAAGATTTATAAAAGGTGAATTCACTTTCAAAAACGTCAGAATAGACACTCTGGCTTTTGATGAAGAGACAAAGGCATTTGTAATAATCGAATACAAAAAAGATAGAAATTTCAGCGTTATAGATCAGGGGTTTGCTTACCTGTCCTTAATGCTGAATAATAAAGCGGAATTCATCGTCGAATACAACGAAAACATAAAGCATATACTTAAAAGGAATGATGTAGATTGGTCTCAATCTCGAGTAATTTTTATTTCCCCTAGTTTTTCACCACAGCAGGTTCAAGCAATAAATTTTAAAGATTTACCAATTGAGCTGTGGAAGGTTACAAAATATGCAAATGACTCAGTAAGTTTTGAGAAAATAGAACCTATACAAACCAGGGAGTCAATCAAAACCATTTCCCAAACCAGCGAAATAGTCCAAAAGGTTAGCAAAGAAATTAAAAGTTATTCAGAACAGGACCATCTGAGGGGGATTCCAGATAATTTAGTTGAGTTGTACTATAAATTCAAAGAAATGGTTTTGTCTATTGGAAACGACATTCAAATTAAGCCTACAAAAAAATATATAGCATTCAAGGGTAAAAGTAATATCACAGATGTGCAAACGCAAAAGTCTCAGCTAAAAATATTCTTAAATTTGTCAAAAGGTAAACTGAATGACATACAAGGTATTGCTAGAGACGTTTCTAAAGTTGGTCATTGGGGTAATGGCGATTATCAAATTATAATCAAGCATGACTCAAATTTAGACTATATTATAGGTCTTGTGAAACAATCGCACAAATACAACAGCTAGAAATGGCTCTGGGTACAGGGACCCAGAGCTACCCAGGGAAGGGTCGGGTCCTTGCACCCGACCGTTTAGTGGGTAACCCAGTGGTTCATCACGAGTTCACCACGAGTGGCTTTTGCCACTGGGATTATTTTTTTACATGGATAAATTTGAACAAATACACCAATCCGATAAACTGAATATGGTTACTGGCGTGCTAAGTTACACTGGAAAATATATAACTAAGAGATTACTGGCTATGAATGAAAGAGTCAGAACTCTTACCAGCCATCCTGATAGAGAAAATCCTTTTGGCCAGGAGATTGAGTTTTTCCCTTATAATTTTGACAAGCCCCAAAAACTCAGGGAAAGTCTGGAGGGGATTGAAACTCTTTTTAACACCTATTGGATAAGAACTCCCTATGCTAATATGACTTTTGAGAAAGCGGTTGCCAATACAAAAATTTTAGTCGAAGCCGCCCAAATGGCAGGGGTGAAGAAAATTGTCCATATAAGCGTAACTAACGCTAACGTTAAATCTGAGTTACCATATTTCAGAGGGAAGGGGGAGGTTGAAAGAATTATTCAGGAATCTGGTCTGAATTATGTTATTCTCCAGCCGGCTTTGATTTTTGGCAGAGAAGATATTTTGATTAATAATATTGCCTGGTGTTTGAGGAATTTTCCCATTTTTGGTCAGTTCGGTTCCGGTGATTATCTGGTTCAGCCCATTTATGTGGATGATTTAGCCGAGTTTGCCATTCAAGCCCGAGACAAAGAAGAAGATAAAGTTGTTAATGTTGCAGGCCCTGACACCTATACTTTTGACCAGTTAGTTCATTTAATTAAATCTAAGGTCAGAAGTAATTCCAAGATTCTCCACCCGCCTCCATTTATCCCCCTAATTTTTGCTAAAATAATCTCCCAATTTGTACAGGATGTTTTATTAACTAAAGATGAAATGAAGGGATTGATGGAAAATCTCCTCTACGCAGAGACTGGTCTCAAAGGGGAAACCCAATTCAGCACTTGGCTGGAGGAGAACAAAGAATTTTTAGGAATTCAATACGCTTCTGAGTTAAAAAGGCATTATTTATAATTTTTTTCTTATGCCCCTGGATGCAACAATTGTTTTTCTTTATGGTTCTTTTTGGAATGGGAATTTTAGTCTCACCACGGTCCCTTGAGAGGGTTTGCTATCTATTTCGATAGTCCCACCGTGCTGGTCAACAATCCTCTTAGTAATCAGTAAATCAAATCCATAAGCACCCGACTTAGTGGGGATGGGTTTTTGGAATATATAGGGCAGAATCTCAGGGGATATACCTATTCCAGTATCTTCAACTTCCACCTGTATAAATTTTCCCTCAGCATCAAACTTTGTTTTTAAAAAGATTTTACCCCCTTCACCTTTTCTTTTACCCATGGCATCGGCGGCGTTGTTAAGGAGATTGTAAAAGAGCTGTTTTATCTGGGTGATGTCCCCATCAATTTTAGGTAAATCCGGCTCCAATGACTTCACGATCTCAAGGTTATTAAATTTACTTTGTATTTGAGCATAACTTACAATCTCCTCTAAAATAGAATTAAAATGGCAGGGTTCCTTCACCGAGGGCGCTCTTTTTTCCAGCTCCAGGCTTTTGGAAAAGAAATTAGTACTCTTTATGGTCTCTTTGGTCATGGCCAGATGCTTGCGTGCCAAATCGGGCTTTTGACTATTGAGTTCCTTCTCTAAGAAGTTCAATTGAGCCAGAATGGAAGATATTAAATTATTCAGCTCATAGGAAACTTCTGCCACAGCCACTTGTTTGCAGGTGAGTCTTTCCAATTCAATATTCTGTTCATGCAGGTATTGGGTTTCTTTATGAGCCAACTTGGAGGCATTTAATAAATCAAGGTTGGCCAAGGAAAGGGCCGTAAAGCGAGCATCCAGATAGAGAAGGTTTTTTTCATAATCTTTGATTTCATTTGTCCAGGGTCTAAGCCGTATGACCATGGCCGACATATCGGTTTGAGTAAAAGTTACCGGTATGTAGAGGAAAGCCGTATTCGGCTCACAGAAGTGATTTATCCAGGGCAGGGTTGATTGCTGTTCTAAAAGATAGGGCAGAACCGGAAGCTTCTCCGGTTGACTAGATTGTATAATTTCTTTCGGGTCCTTAGAAGGCCAAGCTAAGTTATTGTCCAAAGGAACCTCGAAGACCTCGAACTTTTTTTCCTGCAAAATTGAGCCAAAGGTGAGGAGAAGAGATTTAGAGTCTTTCGACCTATAGAAGAAGATGCCGGATTCCGCTGAAACACAGCTTAAGGCAAAGCCCAGCGAAATTTTGGATATACTCTTTTTATCGCCGGTTTTTAGGATGACATCTTCTAATTGAGCCAGGTATCCAAGCTCTTTGGCGCTGGCAATCCGGGTGTCTTCCAGTTTATGGCTTAGGGCTTTCTTTACGGTTTGTAACAGTTTTTTGGGGTCCAGGGGTTTGGTGATTAAGTCACACCCCCCCATTTTTACTGACTGCTTGGCGGTCTCTAAGATAGCTGGCTCGGCCATGAATAGAATACTTATGTGGGGATTGGTCTGTCGGGTGCTTTCAGCCAACACCAAAACCTCCATTTTGGGGAAGCGCACGTCAGCCAAAAGAATATCGTAGTTGGTTTTTTTAGTTTTTTCCAGTGCCAGAACCGGGTCTTTTGCAGTATCCACCTCATAGCCTTCAACAGTCAAAAGTCTCAAAGCAAGCTTAAGAACCGACTCGTCTTGGTCTACCACCAAGATTCTAATTCTGTGAGCCTGAGTACTCGGTGGAAGTACTATGTATGTGGTACCCTTATTTACGGTGCTTTCCATTTTTAGGATTGTATGCTTTCATCAACTCTTGTCGGCTAATGTGGGAAAAAATTAATGTCCCAAAATTCAAATCTATGGTTCAACATTCACTTTATTAAAGATGACGAGTGGATAACCCACCAATTATAGACGAGACGCTTTTTCCCACCGTTCAAATTAGTCTAACCAAAATTCCCTTGACTTTGTATATATTTTTGATACTTTTTATTTCTTATGGCTACGCCATTCTGTAAGGAAAAATTGCCGGAGTGGCGGAACAGGTAGACGCAAGGGACTTAAAATCCCTCCCTGATTTTCAGGGTGCCGGTTCGATTCCGGCCTCCGGCAGTTTAATACTAAATATTCTAATGAAACTACTATCCTATAATCTAATGGTGTTATTGACTCTGATCTGTGTAGCTCCCCTAAATAATATATTGGCTGATTCTAAGACTCAAACCTCTGCCAAAATTTCTGCCGAACGCTTCTTGAAGTTTTTAGAAACCGGGGACACTCTGAATCTGCAAGCAGTATTTTCTGATTCTTTTCTTGAAGCATTTCCTATTCAAAATCTGGCCGAGGAAAGGGAGAATGCACTTCAGGATTGGGGGGATTTGAAAAGGATAGAAAATTTAAAATTTACTTCTGAGAATGAAGCTTTGGCTCAAATATCCATAGGCGAAAAGGAATTAGAGCTTTATTTTGAATTTGATGAGAACGGGAAAATAAATGATTTAGAGTTGGTTGAGCAGTCTAAGGAAGATTTAAAACCCAAAGTGACTTGGGAAGAATTAGGGAAAGATACTCTTTTAGTTTTTAAAATAGATGAACTGGAGCAACTTAGGAATGCTTTTCAAAAAGATAAGGGAAAGGTTAGATTAGTTTCACTTCTGTCACCGACTTGACCAGGCTGCCGCAGGCAGGGGTTCTCTGTCATTCAACAGCTTTTAAAGAATGTTAAAAATGAAAATTTTAAACTCTATATCATTTGGCTACCCATGTTGCGAAGCGACAGCAAAATAGCATCAGTTTTAGGCTCTTTAGAGTTTACAGATGCTCGTTTATCTTATTTTTGGGATGAAGCTAAATTGACCGGTCAAGCCTGGGGCAAAATTTTGAATTTAAATAAACCGGCTTGGGATGTCTATTTTGTTTATGGACCTAAGGCCAGCTGGAAGAAATCGCCACCTAAACCTAATTTCTGGATGCACCAACTCTCTGGTTGCGAAGATAAAGCACTTTTTTTGGATTTAGAAGGACTCGAGGTTGAAGTAAAAAAATTACTCTCAACTGTAAAGAATTAAAATTATATTAGCTTCATCAAGGATACCGTATGCCCAACTTCTGGCTTTTGAAAACTGAACCTTCAGCTTACTCTTATTCTGACTTGGAAAAAGACGGCAAAACCACTTGGGATGGAGTGGCTAATAATTATGCCTTAAAAAATATGTCTCGAATGAAAAAAGGGGATATGGTTTTTATTTATCATACCGGAGATGAGAAACAGATTGTCGGTATAGCTGCAGTAATTTCCAACCCCTATCCCGACCCTAAACAAAAAAATCCACGTCTGTTAGTTATAGATTTGAAACCTCACAAAAAGCTTTCCCGACCGGTTACTTTAGCAGAACTTAAAGCTCAAAAAGATTTAAAAAACTTTGAACTGGTAAAACTTCCACGTCTTTCAGTGATGCCAGTTCCTCCTGAAATTTGGAAAAAGATTCTGAAATTGGTGGCGCAAAGTAGATTTGAAATCTCAAAGTAATTTATGAAAAATAAGAAGGTTACTTCGAAGACTTTAAGTAATACTTTAAGGATTAAATCGGTTAAAGAAGTAATTAATTCGCTTCCAACTGAAATACAAGGATTGGTTTTTGAAATTAAAAGCAGAATGAGGAAATTGGAGGGGGTAGAAGAAAAGGTGATGTACGATGGTTTGGCCAAGGAAGAGGTTCCGGCTTTTAATTTGGGGAAAAGACAGCTGTTTCATCTACATATTGAATCAGAAAAACATGGACAAGTAATAGCAGGGACGGTTTCTATCAATGTGAAGGACTTTGAACCTTATCTGATGGACTCCCATGCGGTCTCTCAAAACTTAAAAAAAACGATTGCTTCTCAAAAAGTTTATCGTGGTACGAAATGGGTTTTTATACCTCTGAACAATCTGGATGAGGTAGGGGAGTTTTTGGATTTGATAAAGTTGAAGTATGAGTTTTATAAATTTGGCGGTGAGTAAAATTATATTATGAAACTAAGGAGGTTAAAATGGGAGAAGTTGGTTTAAAAGAAGGAGATGTCGCGCCCGATTTCAGTTTGTCTTCCAGTTTGGGAAAGAATATTTCATTGAAGGATTATAGAGGTAAAAAGGTTATTCTATACTTTTATCCCAAGGATGATACACCGGGATGCACTAAAGAGGCCTGCTCTTTCAGGGATGAGCTGAAGAAGTTTGAAAAGGCAAACGCGGTAATTTTGGGGGTTAGCTCAGACAACTTGGATTCTCACCAGAAGTTTATCGATAGATATAATCTATCCTTTCCTTTGCTTTCAGATACCGATACCAAAGTTTCCCAGACTTACGGTACCTATAAATTGAAAAATATGTACGGAAAGGAATACTGGGGAATAGAGCGGACCACTTTCCTGATTGATGAAAGAGGGAAAATCGAGAAGATTTTCCCCAAAGTGAAAGTGGAAGGGCATTCGGAAGAACTTCTGGAGATTTTGAGAAAGTGACATCTTTTGGGGCTGCATGCTTTTGCTTCACCTTGACTCTTATATCATCCTGAACGTAGTGAAGGATCTCGAAGTTAAGGGGATTTGAAAAACGAGATTCTTCGCTGGTGCTCAGAATGACAGATAAAAAATTGGCAAAAAAATTAAGCCGAGGGGGGCAACCCTCGGCTTCTCACAAGGAGGTGATGGAGCTGAATTAGTATCTTTCGCTCCAGTTTGAGGTACTACCGTCTACAACTTTATACTTCGAAAAATAGGGTTCTCTTGTGTATCACTCTTCCATTCATTCTGTGGTTTTATATGAGCAATTAATGAACCTGCACGGAGTGTAAAAGTTAAGCACCCAGGTAAAGTCATTAGTAATCATTAAATTATGTGAGTATCTGAATTTTGAATAATGGAAGGAATCTATACATTTTATCCAAAAATTATGGGATTTCTCCCATATACTGTGGGATGGAGTCTGCTTAAAAATCATGCAGATTGGGTCTAATTGAAGCAAATTATCAAATTTTATACTTCACATATTCTAACAAAAATCGACTGCTGTGGGACGGGTTCAAGATTTTGCTTGACAATAGAAAGTTTTATGATTTTAGTTTGCTCTAATAAACCTTTAACCAGGAGGGGATATGAATGCAAAAAAGTTCTGGATTGGTGTAGTAGTAATCTTTTTTGTACATGGGATTTTGCAGATTGTTATTCATACAGGGCTTTTGAAAAATTTGTATATTGCCACTGACCATCTCTGGAAAGATCAAGCTATACAGAAAAGCCGAATGTTTGTTCATCTTCTGGCTGACTTTTTTTTCGCGCTGCTCTTCTGCTTCATCTATGTTAAAGGTTTTGAACCCAACAAAGCCGGGGGAGCCCAGGGTATCCGCTATGGGCTTTATATGGGTTTATTCGTTCAACTCCCTCTTACTTTCACCTATTTTGTGGTTCTAAATGCTCCTGGAACCCTTTTGGTCTGGTGGTTTATCTATGGTCTTTTGGTATCCCTTATCTGTGGCGGAATTCTGGGTGCTATTTATAAACCCCAGGTGGCTACCAGTTAATAGCTGAGAATTTAAGAAATAGAAGCAAGGTCATTAAGAAATTTTTGGTATCAATTCGTTATCTGGTGAGGGGTATTTCACAGTTCCCCAATCCGGGCAAGGGAGGAGTCTTATCTAAATCAAATTGGTATCTAATCACGGGTCAAGACTGGCATAGAACGTCACTTCATTTATAATCACTTTTTTGTAATTATAGCTTACCGAAATAACCTCAGAAGTTTATAAATGCCTCAATTTTAATATGGAGTTGCCGATAAGGAAATTTAGGTGTACCGAGGTGATTAGGTTTCTACTTTAATAATTACAATAAAATTGAGGAGGTCGATTCATGTTTAACGGAAACAGCGGTATGGTAAAAATAATTCTATCCGTGCTCTTTTTCCCCTTGTTTTTTCAGGATGCCTTTATCAGCTTTGCCTGGGGAGCAGGGGACCAGCTGTGGATGATGCTCGGTAAGCGTCTGTTTTTGTTATTGCCGGTCTTCGCCATCATCTTAGGGTGCTGGGTCAGTATCGCCAGTCTGATGACGGCGCTTATCAGACAAAGACGAATAGAGTTCCTTACGCTTTTATTGGTAACCTGGTGGGACTTGGGGAAATCTATCGTGTACTTCTGGGGAGGAATCGTCAAATTTGCTCTTAATCTGTTGGCGGCATTGGTGGGTCTCGTCAAAATTATCAGTTTGGGGATTTTGTCGATTGTCCAGGAGCTAGTTTTTATGCCGTTTCGGCTAATCCGGAACGCCAGCCAGAATCTGTTAGGTTCGCCGGTTCCCTGGATTGCGGTCTATCTGACCTTATTCTGGTGTATCATTGAAGCTCTAATCTTTACCTATGTAACCACCCCTTTAGTTATGGACGTTTTTTCCAACATTACCGGTGAACAATTACATCCCTATTTTATTCGAATTCCTTTGTTCATATTTCTGCTCTTTATCATCATGGGTAGCTATGCGGTGCTCTCAACCTTTGTGGCTGCGGTCAAGAGTAAGAATATCTCATCTATTTTAGGCATTGGTGTAATCGAGACCGTAGCTCTTTTTGTAGAGGTGGTGTTTCTGTACCGGGAGTTTGTGGATTCACTGGTTCCCTGGTTTGCCCAATATTCGGAAAATTTCCAACTGGGAATTTTTGGAACCCTGGCGTTTGCCTGTTTTGCCTGGTTCGGTGTCCGGAGTTTGTCCTGGTTTCTTTTCGCTGCGCACGGGACACCGCTACTTATGCAAGTTATCCAGGGGAAAGGGATGCAACTTTTCCGTGGTGCGGAGGCTCCCAAGGTTCGCCTGATTTCCGTGTCCCCTGAATTTGTGAATAAAATCAAAGAAGAGAGCTCCTGGATTATGACCAAAGGCGAAGAGCTTCTGGCCTCTTTAATGCTACCTCCGCTTCAGGTGGTGGCATCAGGTATTAACTTTTGCACCTTGCTTCTATCCGGCAGTCACCTGTTTGAGCTTCCTTTTAACAATATGCAGACTATTAGCAATAGCAAAACTCTGATTGAAAACATTTTCAGAAGGGGTACAAGAAAGAAAGTTTCTGAAAGAGTTCCGGAAAAAGCTTCAGAAAAATCTCTGGAAAGTGTAGAAGAAAAAGAATTAATTCCTTGATACAACCCAAAACATTTTTGGAGAAAATCAAAATGTCAAAAATTAAAATAATCTACTGGCTTTGTTTAGGTCTATTAGTATTGTCTCTGGGATGCGGTTCGTATGACAATGCTGCTAAACCCCGACTGTGTATGTTCGTAGGAGTCGATATCAGCGGCTCTTTTATGAGCCGTCCTTACTTTGACGACTCCATAGACTTTCTGGCCCATTATCTGTACAGTCACCTCAACGGCTTGGGCGGCCTGGAAGTTCCCCATGTTTTATTTGTGGGTTCCATAGGTGGAGCCAAGCCCAATGAGCCCAAGACTTTTTATCCCAAACAATCTTTCGAGAGTAAATCGGTCCCGGAAATTGCAGATAAACTGAGGGAAATTTTTCCCAAAGAGGCTCCCAACCCTTTCACCGACTACAACGCCTTTTTCGAACAAGTGGCTCTGACCGTCAAAAACAAAAATCTGGTTCTGCGGCCGATTTCGATAGTAATGCTTTCCGACGGTGTTCCGGACGTGAAAAAACAGGGAAAAACCGATTTTCGGAGTATCAAAGTAAAACCTTTGGAGACTCTGGCCCGCAGCGTCACCATCCGCCTGCTGTATACCGATGCGGTGGTGGGGAAAAACTGGCAGACCAAGGTCAAGAGGACCAGAGTCAAAATTTGGACTCAGGATGCGGGGGTTCTGGTATTCTGGAAAGACCCTAAAATTTTAACCCCCGGGAAATCCTTAGAGGAACAGACCAAATTCTTTGCCTGGATGCAGGATAACGTGGACTTTGGAGTGCGGGGACGCCGGGTTGACTGATTTCCTCAATTACTGGATTCGAACTGCCTCTGACCATCAGATAGTACCAATGATAATTAATGCAACTGCGGTGTAGGATAAGTTTTTGTTGTGTGTTTAGTTAACTGCTGAACGGGTATTAGGACTCGAACTTCATCCCGCTTTTCTTAATCCATTCGCTGATGGTCTCTTCCCGTTCATACAGCTCCCCCAACATGATTTTAATATCAGCGATTATCTCTTTGGCTTCCCGGATTATCTGGGAGTTGATAACCTCATTCTGAGGAATGGGATGCAGGGATAGTTCGTCGGTTTCCAGCTGGATTTTTTCAGCGATTTTAATCTTTTCCTCCAAAAGCGCCTTAATTAATCTTTCGGAACCGGAGTTTTCCAGCTCGAACATAATCTTACCGGCCAAGTCTAAGATGGTTTTGTAGCGGGACTTGAGTCTTTTATAGCGATTCAACAAGCTTTCTAAATTGGTGGAAGTCGGGTAAGTGTCTTCGGGCATGGCGATTTTTGATTATCAGTTCAAAACTTTGGTGTTTTTGCTGTGATACTCCCTCAATTCCTCTTCCATTTTTCTGATTTTTTCTTTAAGGTCGGAAATCTCCTGTCGTAATTGATATTCTTTTAAAGCCCGTTCGATGGTCTTTTTCAGGTCTTCCAATTTAAACGGCTTGGTCACGTAATCATAGGCGCCGGCTTTCAAGGCCTGCACCGAGGATTCCTGGGTCGAATAGCCGGTGATGATTATACTCAATACCTGGGGGTTGATTTGATTGATCTTCTGCATGGTGGCAATTCCATCCATTCCGTTAAGTTTTAAATCAATCAGGGCTAATTGGACTTCGCTTCCTTTAACCACCTGGGCTGCCTTCTCCCCGGATTCGGCTAAAACCACCTGATATCCCTGTTTGAACAAAAAGTCGGATAAGACATTCAGGATATAGGGCTGGTCGTCTACTACTAAGATTTTGGGCATGTCATCTAAGCCAGTTTAGGTTTAGCTTGCTTTTCAACACATATCACTATTGGAAATATCGACAGATTGGGGCTGGTCTTAAGTTTTGAGTGAGACTTCCACTTGAAAAAGTGCCAATTTTTTACTTAACTAAATCCAACTGTTACAGGTCACTTAAATTTTATACTATTTTTCTTGACAATAGAATTTCAGCTTTTTATATTATTTAGGCAACGTACTGAACTTATACCCATAGCAAGAATTAAGAAGTCTTTTTGCAAGGGGGTGGTAGATATTCTACAAGTTAAAATTGTTAAAAAGAAGGGGAGGAATTTCTAACCTTTTGCGTTTTCGGAGGAACTATGTTTAAAAAGTTTCTTTGGTTTTTTATCGCGGTAGTTTTTCTGTGTAGCCCTTTGTGGGCTGAAGATGATAATCCTTGGAATTCTGTATTAAACGATTATCTTTTTGCTTCTGCTGACCAAAAACAGCCGCCAGCCCAGTCGCAAGCTCCAGAAGTAAAGATTTTACATCCTTTAACTTCCAGCCGGCCTGAGCAACCAGCTTCTCCATTGGATGTTTGTCTAAATACTAATAAATGTTTTGACCAGCCTAACTTTACCGCTTGTCTTGTTGGTGGATTACAGCCAAATACGAAGTTATATTCGTTTCAGGATCCTGGAAATGTTTGTCCACCAGTTGCGGGCTGTCCGATTTATCCTTTTGAAGTAAAAAATGTACATGTTTTGCTGACTGAATGTAATTTTACCACTCAATGTGTGGCTGTGGTACAGCCAACCATTTGTTCAGCAGTCTATCCCACTCCTAACTGCCCAGTGCCTGGCAATGTAATCTGTACCGGAAAGCCAGTTGAAATTATTATACAGCCGACCCTCTGTCAAGAGTACATTTTCCCCATAGATCCAACTTGCTGTGTGAGTGGGCCTTATTTTGCTTGTTTAACAATACTTACTACAGACTGTTTTAGCCTTTCACTTTGCTTAGACACCACCTGTACCCCCTGCTGCAATTATGTTGACTCTGCGGGACTTGGCCTCCAAGAATGGTGTGCTAAGTTCCCTCCATTTGCACGGGTTGGTGACTTCAGTATTTGGACTGATGGGGCTTATTCCTGTCAGAACATTTGTCCAGCACCCCCGGACACTCTGCGGAATCACTTCAAGACCTGGAGGATTCAACCAGTGCCAATCGACACCTTTGCCCTTGTCCGGGACCAATTCACGACTTTTGATCCCCTAAAGATAGACACCATAGATTTCCTGTCTAACCCGGTCAGAAAAATCGTTTTTGGTCCCACTAATAACGACACCTCTGAAATCACCAGACCTAATGACCATCTGACTTGGTATAGGGCCAAAGGTAAGCCGGTCTCACTGCAGGTGGCGTATAAGGATCAGTTTGAGTCTACCAAAGTCTTTATTGATTCAGTGAAGTACTTCCTCCTGCCTACTCAAAAGGACCCCCATCCCAGACCAGACAGTCTTTTAGGCCATTACACTGCTTACAAGATTAGAAATCCCAAAGGGTTTCTTAAAAATTTCCTCTTACAGGACCAGTTTGACTTTACACCTGAAGTCATAGATTCCCTTGTTCCCCGCTACTTTCTGACTCCGGCCCAAAAGAATAATGAGCCACAATTTGGCCCGGACACCCACTACGTAGCTTATGAAATTTTCTCTCAGCGAGTCGCTCCTCAACCTAGAACAACTACGGACCAATTTGGAGTACATTCTATGCAGATCTTCCGGGCCGAGATGTTACTTGTGCCTACTCGGAAAGATACTTTTGTGGTCTGCACTTACAAGCCCAATGACTGCAACGGAGATGGAGTGGTGAATTTAGCGGATATTATTTGTGACGTCAATGTGGTGTTTAAG
>Ga0154874_127_pt1 | contig 14080 bp, 14 predicted proteins | sample Rifle2008BG19ft_FD_105846 | JGI IMG/M metagenome (GOLD analysis project Ga0154874, IMG submission 105846) | candidate division Zixibacteria bacterium RBG_19FT_COMBO_42_43
TGGTGGCACCAGTTTCTGGGTCAGCTAAGATATAACCCCATTTATTGGTGCTTAGTCCAGGAGTAGTTTTAGGTACCACCGGATTGGCAGTGGTTCCGATGGCAATGATTACTATATCCACCGGCAGAATAAATTCTGAGCCAGGAATCGGAATAGGTCTTCTTCTACCGCTCTCATCAGCTTCACCCAACTCCATTTTTTGACATTCTAATCCTGTTACCCAGCCGTCTGGATTGCCTAAAATTCTTTTGGGAGCGGTTAAAAAATTGAAATTTATCCCTTCTTCTTGGGCATGTTCATATTCTTCCTTCCGACCGGGCATTTCGGCCTCGGAACGCCGGTAAACAATCATGGCCTGTTTGGCTCCCAAGCGTAAAGCTGAACGAATTGCATCCAAAGCGGTATTGCCGCCGCCAATAACCGCCACTTTTTCCCCTTTTAAAACCGGGGTGTCATAATGAGGAAAATCATAGGCCTTCATTAGATTTACCCGAGTTAAAAATTCGTTGGCTGAATAGACTCCATTATAGTTTTCTCCCGGAATATTCATAAATTGAGGCAGCCCAGCCCCGGTACCAATAAAGACCGCATCATATCCTTGTTCAAAAAGCTCTGGTATAGTAACTGTCCTTCCTACCAGAGTATTAGGTCTAAATTCCACCTTTAATTTTTTCAAATAAGTAATTTCTCTTTGCACAATTCCTTTGGGGAGACGAAATTCCGGAATCCCGTACATCAAAACTCCTCCCGCGACATGAAAAGCTTCCAAAACCGTCACCGCATGTCCTAATTTAGCCAAGTCTCCGGCTACAGTTAGGCCAGCCGGACCAGAACCAATTATAGCTACTTTTTTTCCAGTGGGAGGAGGAAGTTCTGGGACCTCAATTTCTCCGGATTGCATCTCATAATCTGCCACAAATCTTTCCAGATGTCCAATAGCTACCGACTTAAATTTTTTGGTCAACACACATACTTTCTCACACTGCTCTTCCTGGGGACAGACTCTACCACACACAGCCGGTAAGCTATTGGACTCTTTAATCTTTCTCAAAGCTCCTTTAAAATCTCCTAAAGCAATTAGAGTTAAAAAAGCCGGGATATCGATATTGACTGGACAGCCTAAAACACAGGGAGCTTTAGGGCACAGATAACAGCGGGAGGCTTCCAGCATAGCCTGAATCGGGGAATAGCCGGAATTAACTTCTTTAAAATTAGCTCGACGCTCTAGTTTTTCTTGAGTCGGCATAGGCGTTCGAGAAATTTGACGCCCTTTCTGCATCAACTGCATTATTTCCGCTTTTTTTTGATTTGCGGTACCGTTAACGCTGATTGGATCTGGCATAAGCTGTTTTTTCTTGTTGTAAATAACATTTTTGTCTTTGGATCAGATTGTCAAAATCAACTAAGCTAGCCTCAAAATCCGGTCCATCAACACAGGCAAATTTGTTCTTTCCATCAATTAGCACTCGACATCCGCCACACATTCCGGTCCCATCTATCATAATCGGATTTAAGCTCACCCAAGTTTTGAGATTATATGCTTTAGTCATTTGGCTGACCGCTTTCATCATTAACACCGGTCCTACTGCCATGACCAAATCTATTTTTTCATTTTTTAAAAGTTCTTTTAGAGCATCAGTGACAAAACCCTTTATTCCGTAACTCCCATCATCTGTGGTGACAAGCACTCGGTCGGAAATCTTTCTTAATTCCTCCTCTTTGATAACCGATTCTTTGGTTTTAGCTCCAATGATGGTAATGATTTTATTGCCCAAAGATTTAAACCCTTCGATTAAAGTATATAGAGGAGCAATCCCTATTCCACCTCCTACACAGACTACAGTTCCAAAAAGCTTCATTTCCGTGGGGTTACCTAAGGGACCCAACAGGTCGGAAATTTCATCCCCGGTTTTTAAACTTCCTAAAAGGGCCGTTGATTTGCCTACTTCTAAAACTACTATGGTCAGAATTCCTTTTTTTTTGTCCATCTGGGCAATTGACATCGGAATCCTTTCTCCGTATTCATTCGCTCGTAAAATTACAAACTGCCCGGGCAAAGCTTTTTTCACCAGCTCTGGGACACAAAACCGGAGTTGATGAATCTTAGGAGCCAAAGTAATTTTTTCTAATATTTTGGGCATTTTTCTGGGCGATTTAGGTTTATAAAACTACCAACCTATCTCTCCTGCAGTCTAAAAAGCAAAATCTTTGCCAATAAGCGCAAATTCCAGAAAAGTCGGTCGCGGTAACATATTGCTGTTCAATTGGTTGGCAAACCCGAAGGAAGTCGTACGCATCTTACTTATTCAAAAATTAAAACAGCCGAAAAAATGTCAATCCCTTAAAACCTTAAAAAATCAAAGGGAATTTTTGTCAAGGTAAAAACTGGCGAGCGATTTGGTTGACCAGCTCCACTAAAGGTTTGGGATACAGACCGAAAATCAAAAGCGGTATGACAGTCAAAATTATAGAAATTAAGATCGCTTTATTGTTGACTAATCTTTCTGCAGTCAGAGGTGCTTGAATATACATCACCCGGGCTATTTTTAAATAGTAGAACAAAGCCACCACTGATAAAACTGCCCCTAAAAAGACCAGACCCCAGAGTTTCTGTTGAGCCGCAGCCAGAAAGATATATAACTTAGCCCAGAAACCAGCTAAAAAAGGGATCCCTCCTAAGGAAAGTAAAAATAAAAGCAGGCATAAGGCCACTAAAGGCGACCTCTGGGCTAAGCCGGCATATGCCTCCAGCTCATCTGACTTTTGAGTGCGGTAAACCAATTCTACAATCAAAAAAGCCCCCATATTGGCGAACAGGTAAATCGCCAAATAGAATAAAAGCATGGAGATCCCATAATGGGTGACCACTAACAGACCCAAAAGCGCATAGCCGATATGAGCAATTCCTGAATAAGCTAAAAGTCTTTTTATATTTTTTTGTGGCAGAGCCAACAGATTTCCCACAATCATAGATAAAGCCGAAAGCAGTATCATCTGGGGTCGCCAGAAATTTTGAGCCGGTAAAAAACCTTCCCAAAAAAGTCTCAGTAAAACCACAAATCCCGCTGCTTTGGGAGCCACCGACAAAAATGCCACAAAAGGTGTGGGAGCTCCCTGATAGGTATCCGGCACCCACATATGAAAGGGAACTGCGGCAATTTTAAAACAGAAACCGGCTAAGATTAAACTGATGCCTAAATAAAAAAGACCAGAGAGATTTCCGGCAGCCGTGTTTATTTTATCTAAATAGGTACTGCCGGTCATTCCATACACAAAGGAAAAGCCATACAAAATTAAAGCTGAGGAGACTGTCCCCAACAGAAAGAATTTCAAAGCTGCTTCTACGCTGAAAGCTTCTTTTTTTAAAAATCCGGCCAAGACATACAAGGGAAAACTCATAATCTCAAAGCTTACAAAAAGAAAAATCAATTCCTTTGCGCCGGAAACCAACATCATCCCGCTCAAAGAGACCAAAAGCAAAAAGAAATACTCCATCTGTCTTTTTGAAAACCGTTCCGGAGCAAAAGAAAAAACCCCTAAGGAGCTGATAAAACCGGCCATGAGAAATAATTTTTTGAAAAATAAAGCTAAGGAGTCAGAAACCGCGGCCCCGGAAAAAAAACTTCCCTGGGGTTTATAAATAAAGGAGAGACCAAGAATAAAAAAAAGTCCCACGGAGACAACCCAGGGAATCAAATTGGCTCTTTGTTTTTTAAAAACCAGATCCACCACAAAAATCAAGAACGCCAAAGCCAAAACCAGAATTTCCAAGTAAAAAATTTTCATGGCCCTGGCCCCATAATTTTATGGATTAATCCCACGCTGGTTATGTCAATGGGATAAAGCAAAACAAAAGGTAAGAACCCAAAGATTATTAAAATGGCACTCAACAAAATTAAGCTGACCCATTCCGGCCCCTGAGCATCCGAAAGATGTGAATAACGCCCTTCATCCAGCTGACCAAAAAAGATCAGCTTGGCCACCCGCAAGACATACACCGCGGTTACAAAAGTCCCCAGCACCGCCGGAAAAAGCCACCATTGAAAAGAAGATTTCCAGGCACCCAAAAAGGTCAAAATTTCGGCCACAAATCCGGAAAGGCCGGGTAAGCCCAAAGAAGAAAGCCCGCCGATTACAAAAGCAGTAGCCACTCCGGGCATTTTTTTGCCAAATCCTCCCATCTCTCTAATTTCCCGGGTGTGAGATTTTTCATATACTAAACCGACAATGGCAAAAAATAAACCGGTCATAATCCCATGTGCGAACATCTGAAAAATAGCCCCATTCATCCCTACTTCGGTTAAGGTGGCGGCCCCCAACATCACAATCCCCATATGTGAAACCGAAGAATAGGCGATTACATATTTTAAATCAGTTTGAGCCATGGCTGAAAAAGCTCCGTACACTATATTGATGATGGCGATAGTGCCCACAATTATGGCTAATTCAGAAGCTCCATCTGACGACAATCCCATCCCTAGTCGCACCACCCCATAAGCTCCTAACTTCATCAAAACCCCGGCATGCAGCATCGAAACTGCGGTGGGTGCTGAAGCATGTCCGTCTGGGGACCAAGTGTGAAAGGGCCAGATGCCGGCTAAAATTCCGAATCCAAAATAAAAGAATGAAAATACCAGTTTTTGAAAACCCAAGGGAAAACTAAATTTTTCCAGCTCGATTATTGAAAAGGTGGGGTGGGGAGCTTTGAAATATAAAGCCAAAATTCCTACCAAAATGAAAGCTGAGCCAAACAGCAAATACAAAGTCAACTTCATAGCTGCATATTCTTTTCTCCCCAGGCCTAAATCTATAATCATCTTGGCCATGGGACCTTTAGGAGGAATTTTTTTGGAAGAGCCCCAGATACCTATCAAAAGATACATGGGTAAAACTGAAAGTTCATAAAACAAAAAAAAGAACAGCAGATCCAAAGAAACAAAAACCCCAAAAACTCCGGTTACCAAAACCAAAAGCAAAGCATAGAACTCATGGTCTCTTTCTTTGATAGTCCAGGAAGCGAAAACACCGGAAAAAATAATAATGGCGGTAAGTAAAACTAAAGCCAAACTCATACCATCTATCCCTACGGTATAGGAAAGCCCTAAACTCTCCACCATATTTATCTTTTCCAAAAATTGATACCCTGGAATAGATTTATCAAAAATAAATAGCAGATAAAGGGATAATAAAAGCGAAATGCTGGTGGTAATTGTAGCCACCAGCCGGACTAATTTGGGTCTCTTCTTACCTAAAAAAGTAATCAGTATTGCTCCCAAAAAAGGAGAAAGGACAATCATGGATAAAATGGGAAACTTCATTTATAAGATCCAGATGATTAAAATTAAGACTCCTAAGCCGATACCGATTAAGTAATCCTGGGCTTTGCCGGTTTGAAATACTCTTAAAAGCACTCCTAACCTTCCGGTTGACCAGGCGGCTAAATTTACCATTCCGTCTACCAAGTATCGATCTATCCAGCCAATCAGAAAGGAAAGTAGAAGCATTCCCTGGGCATACATAAATTCGTAGAAATTATCTAAGTAAAATTTATTATCTATCGCTTTAGAAATTGGTCTTAAGCTTAAAGCCAGTACCTGGGGGACTTTCTTTTGTTTTTGAAAAAACAGCCAGGCCAAAAATATTCCCAGAATGCCCAAGCCCAAAGAAATAGCTGGAACAATTACTTTGAGGGCCGAAAAAGAGTGCCAAGTAGGGGTTTCTTCCAAGAAGTTCAAAAAATTTTGTTGAATCAAGCCGGAAGATAAAGCCAAAGCTGCCAAAATTAAGATAGGAAAAAGCATCACCTTGGGAGACTCATGAGGATGAATTTGGCTTTTAGCTGTGCTGAAAAAAGCTAAGAAGATTACTCTAAAGATATAAAATCCGGAAAGGAAAGTAGTTAAAAGCAAAAAAATTGAAGGAATTATTTTACCTGAGGTAATTACGCCTAATAAAATCTCATCTTTGGAAAAAAAGCCGGAAAAGGGCCAAACTCCAGACAAAGCCAAAGCCCCAAATAAGAATCCCATAGAAGTCCATTTCATTTTCTGGGCTAATTTTCCCATGGCAGAAAGTGAATTACTTCCCACCGCATGAATCACACTTCCGGCAGCTAAAAAAAGCAAAGCTTTAAAGTAAGCATGGGTGAATAAATGAAAATAAGAAGCCACCCAGGCACCCACTCCTAAAGCGGCCATCATAAAACCTAACTGCGATACTGTAGAATAAGCTAAAACTCGTTTGATATCATCCTGTTTGCTGGCTAAGACAGCTCCTAATAAAGCGGTAAAGGACCCAATATAGGCAATTAGATTTAGAGTGAAAGGAGAGGCTTGGAAAAATGGAAACAGCCGAATCACCAGATACACCCCAGCCGCCACCATAGTAGCGGCATGAATCAAAGCTGAAACCGGGGTCGGACCTTCCATGGCATCCGGCAACCAGATATGTAAAGGGAACTGGGCTGATTTCCCCATAGCTCCCAAAAAGATTAAAATTGAGATTAGAATCAGAAAGCTTTGTTCCAAAGCACCGCTTTCTACCAGAGAAAAAATGGTTTGATAATCGAAGGTGCCGGTTTTATTCCACAACAAGATGATGGCAATAATCAAACCAATATCTCCAAAACGAGTCACCCAAAAGGCTTTCACTGCTGCTTTGGCCGCCTCGGGCTTATGATACCAAAAACCGATCAGAAGATAAGAACAAAGCCCCACCAGTTCCCAGAAGATGAAAAGCTCCAAAAAATTATTGGCCAAGACCAGACCCAACATCGAAAAAGCAAACAAAGATTGGTACAAAAAATATCTGCCTAAAGAAGGCTTAGTCTCAGAGGATAGATACCCCAGAGAATAAATCTGAACCATCAAAGCCACCAAACTAACTACTATAATCATCATACCCGAAATTTTATCATACCAGAACCCCACTTGAGCCATGGGTCCGGATAAACTGGGTAGCCAGCTGAAATTGAAAGAAAAATCAAAGTTCTTTGAAAACAAAAGAATTAGGGAGAATACTAAAGAGCCCAAAATACACAGAATGGAAAAAATCCCGGCCGGTTTTCCGGAACGCCTCAATGGATAGACCACCGTCAAAACCAAAGTAGACCAAAAAGGAGCCAAAAGAACCAGAAAGACCAAGATGGAGTTTGAATTCATTTTATCCTTTCAGCCAATCGATTTGATCTGCCTCTACTGTTTTCCGCACCCGGAAAATCAAAATTACAATCGCCAAACCTATAGCCACTTCAGCCACGGTTAGAGCAATGGTGAATAGAACGAATACCACTCCCACTGGATTCCCTAAGTATTTAGCAAAAGCTATAAAATTTATATTAACCGCATTGATCAAAAGTTCAATCCCCAGCAAAATCCCAATGGCATTTTTTCTGGTTATAACCGTAAAAAATCCTAAGCTGAAAAGCAGAGCTGATAAAATCAGATAAAAGGAAAGGTTCAATTTTCCTCCCGGGCTAAGACCAAGGCTCCAATCAGAGCCGCCAAAAGAGCCAGAGTCAAAATCTCAAAGGGAAAAACGAATTCGTTTAAAAGCAATTGAGCTAAAGAATAGGTCAACTCCTGGGGAAAAGCTTGGGGTGTGGTGGGCTTCTGATATTTGAGAATCAAATAAATTATCAATGATGCCATAGCTGCTGAAATTACAAAACCTTTGAAAACCGAGCGACTCATCTGGGTAAGTTTACTCCCGGCCAATTTCTGTGTCAGCATGATGGCAAAGACCACTAAAGTCACCACTCCTCCGGTGTAAAGCAAAATTTGCACCATAGCCACAAACTCAGCCTGTAAAGTCAGATACAGAGCACTGGTTAAAATCAAAACCAAAGCCAAAGCCAAAACCGAATGAAATAAATTGCGAAGTAAAGCCACACCCAAACCTGAGGCAATAATTCCTAATCCTAAAATTAAAAATAAAACTAAACTTCCCTTCATCTTTTCTCCTTAAAAGAAATTTTTTAAAAAATACAAATAAAAAAAACTTATGTCAAGGAAAGTTTAAGAAGATGCTGTGGGGGGTTTGGGAACTGCCTGCATTTCTCGGATTTTGCTTCCAATAATGGTTGAAAAAGGATATTTTTGATTTTCCATCAATCTTTTTTTATCCAAGACTAAGTTTTCTTTTTTGATCTCAGCAATTTCCCAATGCCGCACCATCACAATAGCGTCCTGGGGGCAACACTGAACACACAGTTCACAAAAAATACAGCCGGATAAATCTAAATAAAAAGTTTTGGCGTATCCTCTTTCATTTATGATCTCTTTTTCCATCTTAATCACCAAAGCCGGGCAGATATTCTGACAGATGTAACAGCCGGTGCATTTTTCTTCTCCGGTCTTGGGGTCGGTTAAAAGGGCAAAAGTAGCTCTCTGTCTTTCCGATAAAACTCTTTTTTGATCCGGGTAAGAAATGGTGACTGGCTTTCTCCACAGATTTTTCCAGGTCACTTTGAAGGCGGATAAAAATGAACCGGTCAGCTCAAAAGTATCTTTCATCCAACTCATATTATTTGAAGTCTTTATCCTTTAAAAGATAAAAGACCATCCTCCAGCTAAAATTAAAGTTGCCAAAGAGAGTGGAAACAAAACTTTCCAGCTCAAAGCCAAAATCTGGTCTAAGCGAATCCGCACCAAGCTCCATCTGATCCATAAAATCAATAGAAACAACAAAAGGGTTTTTAGGGCTAACCATAACCCTGAAGGAAGCCAGGGCCCATTCCAGCCGCCCAAGAATAAAATTGAACCCACCAGAGAAACTGCCAAAAGATGGATATATTCAGCCAACCATAAAAAAGCAAACTTCATCCCGGAATACTCCACCGTGTACCCCGCGATTAACTCTGATTCAGCTTCAGTTATATCAAAAGGAATCCGATTGGCCTCCGCCAAGGCCGAAACCAAAAATATAAGGAAAGCTATTTGCCCTAAAAATGGATAAAAAATAAACCAGACTTTACTCTGGGCCAAAACTATCGAGGAAAGTTTCATTGAGCCGGCTAAGATAACCGGAACCAAGCAGGCTAAGACAAGAGGTATTTCATAAGAGATCAACTGATTTACTCCTCGCATAGCTGACAGAATCGCATATTTATTAGCTGAACCCCAACCGGCCATAAAAATTCCAATTAAAGCCAAAGAAGATATGGCTAAAATGAAAAGTACTCCCACATTTAAATCAACCAAAACCACACTCTTTCCTAAGGGAATGGTAACGAAAACCAAAGTTGTGGCTAAAATCACTACTATGGGAGCTAAATTATAGGCGGTTTTGTCAGTGGCTTGAGGGATGATATCTTCTTTGACCAAAAGTTTGGCTCCATCTGCTATCGGTTGCAAAAGACCCCAGGGTTTTCCCACCCTTTGAGGACCGATTCGAGATTGCATCCTTCCGGCAAATTTTCTTTCCAGCCAGGTTAGATAAGCTACCACTAAAAGTATTCCGGCTAATAAAACCAAGGAATAAAAAAGAGTATTCATCTGTCCACCTCACCAAAGACCGGGTCTAAGGAGCCTAAAATTGCCATCACATCCGCCACCTTGTGTCCATTGGAGATGAAGGGTAAAACCGCTAAGTTAGAAAAAGATGGAGCTCTCCATTTCAACCGATAAGGTTTCTCTGTACCGTCAGAAACCAAGAAAACCCCTAAATCTCCCCTTGGCGCTTCGATATGCATATAAGTTTCACCGGCTGGGACCTTGACAGCTGTGGGAACTCTTACCGGTGGCCGGATGGCAACTTCACCTTCAGGCATCCCTTTCAAAGCTTGCTGAATTATTCTCAAAGATTGTTTCATCTCTAAAATTCTCACTTTAGCTCGATCAAAACAGTCCCCATTTTCTCCAATTGGAATTTCAAATTCAAAATTTTCATAGCCGGAATAAGGATAAGCTTTGCGGATGTCATAAGCCAAACCCGAACCTCTTAAAACCGGCCCGGAAGCCCCCATTCTTTGAGCCAAACTGACCTCCAAGACACCGATATTCTTGGTTCTAACTTTAAAGACATAATTTTCCTGCAGCATCTCTTCATATTCAGCAAACGCTTGTTTTAATTTGGGAAGGGTGGCTTTTAATTTGGAGAAAAAATCCAAAGGGGGCTGGTATCTCAAGCCCCCGATTTGATTGAAATTATACATCATCCTGGCCCCGGAAAACTCCTCAAATAAATCCAAAATTATTTCTCTTTCTCTGAAACAGTATAAAAACAAAGTGGAACCACCACCTAAAGCTCCTCCTAAATCCAGTCCAAAGGTTCCCAGCCAGACCAAATGAGAGACAATTCTCTGGAGTTCAGCAGTCAAAACTCTTAAATAAATGGCTTTTTTGGGGACTTCTATTTTTAGAGCTTTTTCAATGGTCAGAACATAAGCTAATTCATTGGTGATGCTGGCCAGATAATCCATCCTATCGGTCAAAGGGACAATCTGGATGTAAGTCAGATTTTCAGAAAGTTTTTCAAAACCCCGGTGTAAATACCCTATTACCGGTTCAATTTTAACCACCTCTTCCCCTTTGAGTTTTAAGACCAGGCGCAAAACCCCATGAGTAGAGGGATGTTGAGGTCCCATATTGACCAACAGGGTATCCCCTTCGGTCTCAATGATACTTTTATAAGTTTCAATCTGTTCAGCGATAAGGTTCATAATGTTTATCTAAGGGAAATTCTTTTTTTAAAGGGTAGCCGGTGTAATCCTCCGGCAACAAAATTCTTTTTAAATCCGGATGATTTTCGAACTTTATTCCGAACAGGTCAAAAACTTCTCTTTCCTGCCACACCGCTCCTTCCCAAAGCTCTGAGAGAGTTGACAGGGTCTCATTCGGTAATATCTCAGTTGTAAATTCACAAGCAGTTTTCTCTTCTAAATTTTCGACCCTGGCAACCATTTCAAATTTTTCCTTTCGGTCTACGGCTGTGATAAAAGAGAAATAATTAAACTCAGCTTCAAATCTTAAAAATTCAGCCAAAGTTCCCCAGCTCTCCTTAGGAACCAGGATCTTAACTAAACCAACTTCAACTTGGCAGTCCAGATTAAATTTTTCTTTAATTTTATCTTTCAACTTTTCTATAGTCATTTTTGCTATTTTTAATTTTATCTTGTAATTTTAAAATCCCGTCCATCAAAGCTTCCGGCACCGGTGGACAGCCCGGCACAAAAACATCTACCGGTATGATTCGGTCTACGCCGGGGACCACCGCATAACTGTTGCGGAAAATTCCCCCGGAGATGGCACAGGAGCCCATAGCCAAAACCCATTTGGGTTCCGGCATCTGTTCATAAAGTCTTCTGATTCGAGGTCCCATCTTGATGGTCACAGTTCCAGAGATAATCAATAAATCAGATTGTCGAGGAGAACCTCGCATAATCATTCCCCAGCGGTCTAAGTCAAAGCGAGAGGCAAAAGTGGCCATCATCTCAATGGCACAGCAGGCCAAACCAAACGTCAAAGGCCAAAAAGAGGAGACCTGGGCCCATTTGAAAAACTTTTCCGTAGTAGTTAACATCAGCTCTCCGCCCGGAAAAGTTTGATAAATCTCGGCAATGGATTGTAAGGGAATTTTTTCTTTTACTTCCATTCTAAGTTCCCTTTCCTATAGGCATAGACCCAGCCCAAAAATAAAATCCCGATGAACAACACGACTTCCAGAAAAGCCCACAGTCCCAAACTCTTGGAATGCACAGCCCAGGGAAAAAGGAAAATAACTTCCACATCGAAAATCACAAACACCAAAGCCACCAAATAATACCCTACATGAAATCGTTCCAATCCCGCCTGGGCCGGTTCTTCTCCACATTCGTAGGTATCTTTTTTCATGCTCTCATATTTTTGGGCTCGCAACAGTCTTGCTAAAAACAAAGTCCCCAGCACAAAAACCAAAATTACCAAAAAGAAAACTAAAACTGTGATATATTCTGCCATATTAAGCTAATCCAAATTTTTTGATGTTTTCGTTTGCCATAGCTTGAATTCTCTCCAGTTCTTTTTTCCCATCTTCAGAAACAAACAGATGTTTAAAGCGGGTCTGCTCTTTTAAATATGCTTCCACCGGCAGCACTCTGGCTAACTTCTTGCGACTGGTGATGACTCCATTTTCCATTTCGAATAAAGGATAAAGTCCGGTTTGCACCGCTAATTTAGCAATCTTTATAGAGTAAGCGGTCTTAAATCCCCAACCTAATGGGCAAGGAGCATGCAGCTGCAGATATTTAGGACCTTTTATTTGCAAAGCTTTTTTAACCTTCTTCTCTATATCCTGGGGATAGGCTACTGAGGCTGTGGCTATATAGGGAATATGATGAGCAGCGGCAATAGCTGGCATATCTTTTTTATTGGTAGGATTGCCAAAAGAATATTTGCCAAAGGGTGTGGTGGAAGTAGAGGCATCAAACGGAGTTAAAGAAGAACGCTGAATCCCAGTGTTCATATAAGCTTCGTTGTCATAACAGACATATAAAATATCGTGCCCTCTTTCAAACATCCCCGACAGGCACATCATTCCAATATCGGCTGTAGCACCGTCACCACCTTGAGAGATAACTTTAATTTTGTCCGCTTTTCCTTGAGCTTTTAAAGCCGCTTCAATCCCGGAAGCCACGGCACTGGAATTTTCAAACAAAGAATGAATCCAAGGAACTCTCCAGGCTGAATGAGGATAATTAGTGGTAGTTACCTCTAAACAGCCAGTAGCTGTGGTGACAATTATATCTTTGCCAGCCGCGTTTAAAACCAAGCGAGCCGCTAACACCAAACCACACCCGGAGCAGGCATTGTGCCCCGGAGCGACTGAATTTTTTTCGGTCATCTCTTTATCAAACATATAAATGCTCTTTCAAAATATTTTCTTTAGCATCCACAAAGTTCAAAGCCGGTGTCGTTTTATTAAAATCCTCTAAGATCTTTGACAAAGATTTTTTAGGAATATCTCTACCACCTAAACCTAAGACATAGCCAGAAATTTGAGGAGACAGTGGAAGACCGTACAAAGCTGAGCGGAGTTCATGATACAAAATCCCACCTAACCCTAAGGAAAAAGCTTTTTCCAAAACTAAAATCTTTTCAGCGGAGCCTAAAACCTCTCTCAGTTCTTCTTCCGGGAAGGGTCGGAAACTGCGCACCTTAACCAAACCGACTGGATTTCCTTTATCCCTTTCTTCATCCACCATATCTTTTAAAGTCCCCACCATTGAACCCATAGCCACAAAAGCAGTTTTAGCTTGCTCCATGCGATAGGTCTCCAGTAAATCTCCAGCTAACCTTCCAAATTTCTGGCGAAATTCGCCAATCACTTGTTTCAGAACAGATTTAGAGTTTTCCATTGCTTTTTGCATGGAGATTCGGGTCTCCAGATACCAGCCCGGATCAGCTAACATTCCAAAAGTAGCTGGATTTTCCGGGTCCAATTTTTTCAGCGGCTGGAAAGGAGGTAAAAATTCATCTACTTGTTCTTGAGTGAGTATTTCAATGGGCTCGTAGGCGTGAGTCAGGATGAATCCGTCCATATTTACCACTACTGGCAGACTGACTTCTTTGGACTCCCCCACTTTATAAGCTACAAAATGCAAATCATAAGCTTCCTGGTTATCCTCGGCAAAAAGCAGGATTAAACCGGCATCTCGGATAGTCATCACATCCTGGTGGTCATTCCAGATATTGATGGGGGCTGAAACTGATCGATTGGTGCAAGTCAATACTACCGGCAGCCGCATTCCAGCTAAGTTGAACAAAACTTCCACCATTAAGAGTAATCCTTGGGAAGTAGTGGTAGAATAAGCTCTAGAGCCAGCTGCACAAGCTCCTAAGATGACCGAAGCAGCCGAAAATTCTGATTCAACATTAATAAATTCGGCTTTTAGCTGTCCCTCAGCCACCATTCGGGATAGTGCCTCTACAATATGAGTCTGAGGCGTTATGGGATAAGCTGAAATCACCTGAGGCCTACACAACTTCACTGCTTCGGCTATAGCTTTCGACCCTTCCAATACTTTTTTCATTTAACCTCTCTTTCCATCACAATATCTTTGACCGGGCATTCTTCAGCACAGATTCCGCATCCTTTGCAATAA
>Ga0154874_147_pt1 | contig 13640 bp, 10 predicted proteins | sample Rifle2008BG19ft_FD_105846 | JGI IMG/M metagenome (GOLD analysis project Ga0154874, IMG submission 105846) | candidate division Zixibacteria bacterium RBG_19FT_COMBO_42_43
ATACCTACCAATGCTAAAATAGGAAACTGCACTTTAAGCGTTTTATATTTAAAGTTAAGATTTAAAGGTATTTTATAAGGTCGAGGAGAATATGGATCAGAGAAGCGCAATTTTATCAGAGCGATAAAAACTAAAGTATATCCCAAAGTTGCTCCAAAAGCATACATAATAGCCAAAGTTTCCATCACCGAAGGGGTCAAAAAAGATAAGATGGTTTGAACTATTCCAATCAAGGAAAAGACAAGAATGGTCCGGACCGGGGTGCGATATTTGCGATGGACCTGACCAAACCAGCTGGAGATGATTCCATATTGGCTGAAAGAGTACGTCAAGCGGGAGGCACCCATTATTCCGGTATTGGAGGAGATAAACAAAATCAAAGCACCAAGTGCTGCAGTAAGCGGTCCGGCAATTAATCCTACTAACGGAAACGAGGAGGCTAATACTGCCAAAGGATTATCCACATTTTCAGCAAACCGTTGCCAAGGTAGAACCCCTAACCCCAAAGTGGAAAAGGAGACTGCAAAAATGAAAACCGAGAAAGTCAAAGCTAAGCTGGTGCGGGGTATAATAGTAGCCGGTCTTTTGGTCTCTTGAGCCGCTTGAGAAATTGATTCTAAACCTATAAAAGAGATAATGGCTAAAGAGACACTATAAGTAAAGCTCTTAAAAGTGGGAAATTGGTTTATCCACTGAGAAGCTAAAAGCTCCGGTTTCCAGGCAAAAATAAGCCCCAGTACAATCAAAGAAGATTCTAAGACAATTACAATGATTCCAATTACTTCGTTCAGGAAAGAGGATTCTTTGATCCCTTTAATGTTTAACCAAATCAAAATTAAAATTAAGAATAAGGTTTCGCATCCCCACAGCCAATTTACTTGAAAGGGACCAAATGCTATGACAAACTGCTCAATTTCTTTTCCTAAAACATAAGGCATAAAGAAATTCAAATATCCGGCTGAAGCGACAGCAAATAAAGCTATATCTATGGTATAAGCCAAAAGCAGACCCGAACCAGCCACAAAACCCCAAAAATCACCTAAGCTTCTTAAAGTGTAATAAGGACCTCCTCCAGAAACAGGATAAGTGGAAGCCAATTCAGTGTAAGCTAAACCAATCAAGACGTAAGTTAAACCTGCTATAGCAAAAACTAAGCTGGCAGCCCCCTGAGCATAAGCCATCACCAATCCTAAGGCCACAAAGGTATTGGCTCCTACGTCAGCGTATCCCCACATATAAGAGCCCCAGACCGAGACTTCTCTTCTTAACTCATGTTTTTGCTCCGGGGGAGCTGCAATTTTTTCTTTTGCCATTTATGGTGAATTTATTTAACCATATTTAAAGAAAAAAGACCATAGAATTTCCGATGGTCTTAAAATTCTCACTTAAGAGAGTTTAATTTTAAAAGTTACTAAGCATCTGTTTAGGCACTCGGCCTACGAAAATTAGTATACGAATATATGCCTAGAATGTTACCTGTCAAGCTAAATTTAACTTAAAAATGTTAAGCCACTAAACTCAATGAGCTATAGCAAGTTAGCTTTAGGATAAGAGGACAAGCAAAAAATGAGGGTGGATGGGATCGAACCATCGACCACCTGCTTAAAAGGCAGATGCTCTACCACTGAGCTACACCCCCGGATTTTAGTGCTTAGTGACTAGTTTATAGTGACTAAGTAAAAAGCAAAAATATATTAACTAAAATAGTTTGTCAATCCAAAAAAATCGTGTCCTCTCTTCTACAGCCGGTGGAGATTAAAAAGATTTTGGCTTCGGTATTTTCCTGAATGTAATCTAAGTATCTACGGGCATTGAGAGGCAATTTCTCAATTCGGGTTATACTTTGAGTAGCGGTTTTCCAGCCCGGAAGAGTTTGGTAAACCGGCTTGCATTTCTCGAACAGATTTTGGTCCTGGGGAAACTCATCCAAAATCTCGTTTTTATATTTATAGCCGGTGCAGACTTTTATTTCATCTAAATTATCCAGAACATCTAATTTGGTGATAGCTAACTCATCCACTCCGTTAATCCGGGTAGCATATTTTAAAACCACCAGATCCAGCCAGCCGCATCTGCGCGGACGACTGGTAGTCGCTCCAAATTCATCCCCTTTTTGACGCAAGAAGCTTCCTAAAGAATTACTTAATTCTGTGGGAAAAGGGCCGTTACCTACCCGAGTGGAGTATGCTTTGGCAACACCGATGACTTCATCTATGGCTTGGGGAGGAATTCCCAGGCCGGTGCAGGCACCGCCGACCGTGGTATTAGATGAGGTTCCGAAAGGATAAGTTCCGAAATCTATATCCAACAAAGTTCCCTGCGCCCCTTCTAAGAGTAAATTTTTATTTTGTTTCAGGGCTTGATTTAAAAACAGAGAGGTATCCCGGACATAATTTTTGATTTTAGTTTTGAAGCTTAAAACTTTTTTCACAATTTGGGCCGTTGAAAGATTCTCTTTTGAATTTTTCAAAACATTTTGCTTGGATTTTAAATTCTCTTTGACTTTGGCTTCAAATATTTTTTTATCCCATAAATCAGAAATTCTGATTCCGGCTCTGGCGATTTTATCCTGATAGGCCGGACCGATACCTCTCAAAGTAGTTCCGATTTTGTCTTTTCTCTTTTCTTCTTCATAAGCTTCCATAGTTTTATGATAAGGCATTACCAGATGGGCTGACTGCGAAATCCAGATCCGTCCTTCCGGATTGATGCCTCTTTTTTTCAGCGCATCTATTTCCGTAAAAAAATATTCTAAATCGATTACCACTCCGTTACCGATGACGCACACTTTTTCAGGGTGTAAAATACCGGAAGGAATTAAATGCAGGATGAATTTTTGTTCACCGACTACGACCGTATGCCCGGCATTGGCTCCCCCCTGATAGCGGGCAACGATGTCGGCCTGGGAAGTCAGAATATCTACAATTTTTCCCTTCCCCTCATCCCCCCACTGCATTCCCACCACTACTCGAGTTGTCATTTTTTATCTCCAGACATACAAAACCCCCAAAAAGGGGGAATTTTTATCCTAAAGCAAAATAGCAAATTAAATCATTAAAGCAAGTGCTTTATCCAGCTTAAAATTTTATTTCCACCGGCTTTGGTTTTGGCAGAGAAGAAAACAAAGTTGTCATTTTCTAGAATTTCTTTAAACTTTTGTGAATTATCTGATAACCCTTGGGAGGAAAGCTTATCACTTTTGGTAAGAACTACTAAATACTTTAAATTTATAAAATCCAGAAGCTCCAGCATCTCCCAATCCTCTTGGGAGGGAGGATGACGGCTGTCTAAAATTTGAATTGTTCCCCTTAAATTTGGTGTACTTTTTAAATAATTTTCAATCAAATCTTCCCAGCCACTCTTGACTGTTTTGGAAACTTTGGCAAATCCGTAACCGGGCAAATCCACAAAATAAAATCTGTCATTGATTTTAAAAAAATTTAGAGCTTTGGTCTTTCCGGGAGTTTTAGAAATTTTGGCTAAATTTTTCTGATTGGTGAGAGTATTGATTAAAGAAGATTTCCCCACATTGGAACGGCCGGCAAAGGCAATCTGGGAAAAATTGTCTTGCGGAAGCTCTTTTAAATCAAAGACTGACTTGAAATATTCTGCTTTTCTGATCTCCATCTCAATCTAAGCACTTTTCCTCTCCACTTTTCACTGAAAGACGATTCTGAACTTTCAAGGTCACTACTTCTTTACTATAATTTATTCCATATTCTATGTAGATTTTCTCGGTGCCGGGAGCGAAAAGACAAGGCGAGCAAAACCAATCCAATAATCAAGATTGACCCTACTCCAAACAGTTCTCCTTTGTGGCGGAGGTCGTCGGCCACTGTTAAGAAGCCAACTATCCCTATTAAAATAAGAATAATTCCAAGCACTCTAAGCTTCAACTTCATGTTTCAACTAAACAAAATTACCTTATATAATACTTAACCGACAGCTCGCTAGTGCCCTCCAGCGTTATCAATTAAGCACTTTTTCTCTCCGTTTTGGACTTAGGCAAATACTCCGGCTTGGATTTTTTGGTGATCACCTCTTCGGTTATGATACATTCAGCCACATCTTTCCGGGAGGGAATTTCATACATAATATCCAGCATGGCTTCTTCTAATACTGAACGTAACCCTCTGGCACCGGTTTTTCTTTCTTGAGCCAGAGCTACGGTGGCTTTTAATGCTTCTGGTATAAAGGTGAGCTTAATCCCTTCCATTTCAAAAAATTTCTGATACTGCTTGGTCAAAGCATTTTTCGGTTCAGTTAGAATTGCCAAAAGTGCTTTTTCATCTAACTCTTCCATCGGACAAACTACCGGCAGACGACCCACCAATTCCGGAATCAAGCCATATTCTAATAAATCTTCCGGTTCAACCAAAGCTAAAATCTCTCCAATTTTTTTCTGAGTAGCACTGGTTTTAGCCGCAAAACCGACCTGTTTATGTCCGACTCTGCGGGCGATAATTTTTTCCAATCCATCGAATGCTCCACCGCAGATAAACAAAATATTTTTGGTGTTAATTTGAATAAAGGCCTGCTCCGGATGTTTTCTGCCACCTTGAGGTGGAACATTGGAGACAGTCCCTTCTAAAATTTTCAAAAGCCCTTGCTGAACCCCTTCGCCGGAAACATCTCTGGTTATGGATGGATTAGCCGATTTGCGGGCAATTTTATCTATTTCATCAATATAGACAATTCCTTTTTCAGCCGCAGCTAAATTGTAATTAGCAGATTGTAGCAATCGAACCAAAATATTTTCTACATCTTCCCCCACATATCCAGCTTCAGTCAGAACTGTGGCGTCTGCGATTGAAAATGGAACCTGCAGCATTCTGGCTAAGGTTTGAGCCATCAGAGTTTTTCCGGTTCCGGTAGGACCTAAAAGCAGGATATTGGATTTCTCTAACTCCACATCTTCCTTACTCGAATTAGAAAAAACTCTTTTGTAATGGTTATAGACCGCGACCGAAATCATCTTTTTGGCCCTATCCTGACCGATTACATATTGATTTAAAAAAGTCAGAATCTCAGCCGGTTTGGGAAGTTGGAAATTGGAGGGTTCAAAACCTTTTTGAGATTGTCTTTCTAAAATCTGATTGCAGAAACGGATGCAGTCTTCACAGATAGTGGCGTCTTTGCCGGAAAAAATATTTTTCTTGGGCTCAATTATCCTGCCGCAGAAAGAACAATTTTCCGGAACCGGAGTTTCAATTTTCTTTTGCATAATTTATTCTTGAAATTTAGGTTTAGGAAATACTCCTACGATTCTTATTATTTTTAAACGCTTCTTACTGCTAAGATAACTTCATTATCTCCTATTGGTATCATACACATGGTCAATCAAACCACACCTCAAGGATTCTATCAATTTAAAAGTTTGTTACTTTTCAGTCAACTAAATTATTTTCTCTTAGTATCATACACCATATCAATAATCCCGTATTCTTTGGCTTCCTGCACCGACATAAAGAAATTCCGGTCAGTATCTTTTTCGATTTTATCCATGGACTGTCCGGTGTGTTTGACCAAAATTTCATTTATCTTGGTTTTGATTGTCGTCAATTCACGGGAAATTATTTCAATATCGGTAACCTGCCCCTGCGCTCCTCCCCAGGGCTGGTGAATCATAATCCGGGCATGTGGCAAAGCCGCTCTTTTACCTTTGGTACCGGCCGCCAGAAGTATGGCTCCCATGCTGGCAGCTTGCCCCACGCAGGTGGTGGCAACCGCGGGCTTGACAAACTGCATGGTATCATAAATTGCCAGACCGGCCGGGACGATTCCACCCGGGCTGTTGATATAAATATGAATATCTTTCTCCGGGTCTTCGGCTTCCAGAAAAAGCATCTGGGCTATAACCACGTTGGCTACGATATCGTCAATCGGCTGTCCGATAAAGATTATGCGGTCTTTTAGCAGTCGGGAAAAGATATCATAAGCTCTTTCACCTCTGCCGGTCTGCTCCACTACAAAAGGGACTAAAGTCATAGGGCTCCTTTCTATTTCTTTTATTTATTACGACAAATTTTACGGCTACGCCATACTGTAAGTAAAAAATCTTTTACTTCTTCTCTTCTTTGATTTTGGCTTCCTTTAATAAAAGGTCCAAGACCTTTTCTTCTATGATGGAATCCTGTAAATCACGGATTCTTTTTTCTGAACTTAGATACTGACGGGCTTGGTCTTCCGGCAAATTATAAGCCGAGGCAAACTGCTTGATTCTTTCATCGATGTCGGCCTGGCTGATCTGGATTTTTTCCTGCTTGGCTATCTGATGAAAAATAAATTCCCATTTAATCCGGGCCAAGCCGCCTGCTTTATTTCTCTCTCTGATTTCCTTTTCATCTGCTTCCGGATGTCTTCTTTTGACCTCCTGCACTACGTAATCTAAATAAGAATTCAGCATCACTCCCGGCACGCTGAAATCATTTTTTTCCACAATCTTGGCCGCCAGCTGATTTTTTAACTCTTTTTCAGCTTCCTGCTCTAAGCTCTTCTGGATATTCTCACGGACTTTCAGCCTCAACTCCAATAAAGTCTGAAAATTTCCTACGCTCTTGGCAAAATCATCGTTCAAAAAGGGTAAAATCTTCTCTTTGATTTCTTTTACTTTTACCTTGTAGCTTACTTTTTGACCGGCTAAGCCGGGATTGGGGTAACTGTCAGGGTAAGTTATCTCAAAACTTTTTTCTTCCCCTATTTTTAATCCCGCCAGATTGGTCAAAAAATCTTTGAGTAAAGTCTTTTCCGAAAGTTCCAGCATCTGATTTTCAAATTTTTCCTTTTTGATTTGATTTTTCTCGGTATAACTTTCTTCAAAATCTACAATCACGATATCTTTCTCTCTGGCTTCTCTTTCCACCGGTCTTAATTCAGCATTTTTTTCCCGCAGGTACTCTATGGTCTGGTCCACCTGCTCATCTTTGACTTCTTCTACTTTTTTGACCAAGGGAATCGCTTTGTAATCTTTGACTGTAATTTCCGGCTGAACTTCTACTTCCGCTGTGAATTTCAGAGGTAGGCCCGGCTCAAACTGGATATCCTTGACTACGGGTGAGCCGATAGGACGAAGCTGGGTCTGGTCCAAAGCTTCCTGGTAACCCTGAACTAAAAGGGATTCTAAAACATCTCCGAATATTTGGTCTTTATAATGTGATTTAACCACCTCTAAGGGAGCTTTGCCCGGTCTGAAGCCGGAGATTTTGGCTTTGGACTGGTATTTTTTGTAGGTCGAATCAAATTCAGCTGCTACCTTATCCTTCGGTAGCTCAATATCTAAAACCCGCTTCCACCCATCCTGGTTAGTCACATTTATTTTCATTATTTCTTACCTTTCTAATCATCCGATTTTGCTTTTAATCATTTTTTCTTTTCCCTGTTTTTCGTGTCTTTCATGCCGTTTTAATTTTCGTGTTCTTCGTGTTATGCGAAAGGGGGGAGTCGAACCCCCACCCCTTGCGGGACTGGATCCTAAGTCCAGCGCGTCTCCCAATTCCGCCACTTTCGCAAAAATTTCAAAACTAAATACTGCGGCAAGATAAGTAAAGTTGGTGAAACTGTCAACCAGCAGAAATTGTCGAGATTTAAATAAAAAAATAGAGGCGGTGGGAATTGAACCCATTCAACCCCACGCCTCCTTCTTCTTTAATTTCAGACGCTTGCCTTTATACGCAACAACTTAGCTATATTTCATACCCCCTGAAAGTATAGGAAATCCCACCATAATACAATGCAAGTCGGAATAAAATGAAAACAAAGGGGTAACCCCCAATCCGACCCTCTCTGAAGATTGAAATCTTTAACGCGAGATTTTTGAGAATTCTTTGCTATAAAAGTCGGCAGGGAACATCTCACTCTTAGGCAATCCGCCTTACTTCGTCTTGAGCAAAAGCCGACTTAAAAGATATGATAAGGTTGATTCCGCGCCTTCATTGAAATTCACTTCATGTTTTCCAACACCATCGTAGCAGCCACCGGTGGTTTCGTCATAGATAATCTGACCCAGCAGATTGTCTCCCAAAAACCAATCGAAGGCGCGGTGTAAGAGTTTTTGATACTGCGAATCTTTGGTAACTTCATAAGCGGTATTGAGTGCCTCAATGGTGCTGCCGGTATCTTCGGACTGTTGATCAAATTTGTGTCGATGGCCGCCCCGTTTGAACCAGCCCTCTTGTCCAATCGGAATGTACATATTGTTTTCAAACGTATGTGAGATTAAAAAATCCAAAGTTTTTTTGCCAACCATAAGATATTCGGGATTGGCAGTAAACGCGTAGCCAATGAGAAGAGCCTCTGAAAGGGTGGCATTTGAATAGGTCAAAATAGGCTCAAACCATTGCCATTCGGGCAAGCCATGTTTCTTATATTCACGCACCAGGAAATTACAAGCACAGATGAGCTTCTTAAGATAATTGGGGTTGGGGTGTTGTTTGAGATGCAAAGCCAGGCTTTTGATATAAAAAGCTTTTGCTCTCGGAGAAGTAAAACGTTCGGCGACTGGAAGGCTGTTTTCATACATTAGCCGAGCTTTTCCACGCATAGGTTTTGGCAGGTGGGAGGCGGTGGCGGCGACCGCCAGGGCGTAAAGCGCCCGGCCGTTGGCATCGTCGAGGTTCTCCCCTCTGTTTTGTTTGTGGCTGAGTTGGCGCTGGGCATTGACGTAATTTTCAAAAGCACCGTTTGGTTGCCGGACAAAAGATATAAAATTAAGATAGGTATTCGCAAGCCGGAGAGCCACGAGGGATTTTTTCTGTTGATAATATCGCACTGCAAATACCAGAGCTCTGGCATTGTCATCAACCGTATAGCCGGAACTAAGATCTGGTTCGGTTAATTTGGCAAATTGAATGATCCCAAAATTGTCTGTCAGTTTGATAAGATGGCTCAATTTAATTTTAGGAGCACGTTTTTCGCTTACCCGTAACTCGGGCACAAAGGCGGTAAAGGTTCGCATATAGGCAATAGCAACATTGGGCCAGGTCATGTTGCGCGTTCTAAAATAAGCCATCTGGCCCAGGGCAATTTGTTTTGGTTGGTCGCTCAAAAGTTTTAGCAGGGCTTCGGTTATTTGTTTTGAGTTTTTAAAATCAACCAGCATACCGACCTCGGGGGTGACCACTTCTTTGGCTTGGGCAAAAGCAGTCGCAATCACGGGCCGCCCAGCACCCATGGCATAGGAGAGCGTTCCCGAAATTGCTTGATTGGGATCTAGCTGCGTGGCTAAATAAATATCGGTGGCGCTTAAGAATTTAAGCAAATTCTTGGTCTCCAGGTACTCATCATAGAAGGATACATAGGGCGTAAGCCCGAGTGCGTAAATGCGTTGAATTAATGAAAGTCGGTACGATTCCCCTTCTTGGCGGACTACCACCGGATGGGTGGCGCCGATAATCAAATAGCGGATGTCCGGATATTTTTTGACGACTTCAGGTAGGGCCTCAATTACATATTCAATCCCTTTCCCGCGGTTTAATAATCCGAAAGTGCTCAGAATGGTATTTTCTGCAGAAAGACCCAAAAGCTCTTTGGCGTTTTTACTTGGTTCGAACGGAACCGGATGGATACCGTGTAGAATAACGGCAATTTTTTCTCTCGGGACTTCGTAGTCGGTTTCCAGAATTTTACGCGATGTCTGAGTCATGGCGATCACAATATCTGCCCGACTGGCCAGCGCCTTGACAACGCCCAACATCTCTTTTTGTGGTTTGGGGAGAACCGTGTGAAAGGTTATGGCTAATGGTTTGGCCAGCTCTTGCGTAAAGTCCAGTAGATAATCGCCATAATTTCCGCCGAAAATGCCAAACTCATGTTGAATGGTTACAAGTTTTACTTGGGACAGGGCGTTGAGTTTTTGGGCGGCTACAGCATAGTCCTCTCGAGTAGACTGACTGAAGTGGGCAATGACTTTTTTTGAATAAGGCAAGCGCGTTACGTCGTCAATGTTGAGTGCTACCACTTTCGATTCAACGCCAGGAGCAAAAAGCTGATTAAATGTAGCGGACAGATCGCGGGTAAAGGTAGCAATACCGCATTCTCGGGGCGGAAAGGTTGAAACAGAAACAATCCAGGATTTACGCGGGTGTTGAATTACCATAGGGTAGTGTCTTAATTTGATTTATAAAAGAGTTTGTTTGATGACGAATTTCTTATCGAGTATATCTTGAACTGTGGCCAATTCGATTTTAATACCATCCTTTTTGGCTCTTATAACTTCTTCATATGCACCTTTTCCAAAACTAAACGCGATTATATATCCCCTCATTTCTTTTTTCTGACCTTTGTAATACCGTCTTAATGCTGTCTCAAAATTGTCGATAACATTCCGTCCTACTGATTCTGATTGTTTAACTTGTATTGGATAATGATTTAAGAAACTAAGTCCATCTATTCCCATATCCCCAGCTTTTTTGGGGCTTGGAGTTCCGTGCATTTCAGTAATAACCCAATATTGAAAGTCGTGTGGTTTATAATTTTTTAAATCTTCTGCGGTTTTAGGCATACCAATTATGTCAATATCTTTTTCTCTTACTCCAATATTTGAGAGGCGGTTTTTAACTAAAGTAATTGCAGACGGAGATATATCAATGCCTATCCAATGTCTGCCCAATTTTTCTGCTACTGCCATAGCAGTCCCACATCCACAAAAAGCATCCAAAACTAAATCTCCTTTATTCGATGAAGCTTTTACTATTCTTTCTAAAAGTTTTTCTGGTTTTTGTGTATCATATCCCAATCTTTCTTTTGCAGATGGCGCCACAAAAGGAATATGCCAAACATCATTTTCTGACACACCTCGCTCGCTGACAGTTCCTTCGCTCACCAATACTGGTTCTTCCCCTTTTTTAAATCTGTGAAGGACACCTTGTTTCTTACGTTTAATTGAACCTTCGGTATATTGAGTATAAAGCTGGTTAAAAGTATAATTTTCTGATTTCGTATAAAAAAAGATATTGTCGTGTAATTTTTGAAAAGATTTAGCCTGAGCAGTCCATCTTCTATAATGCCAAATTATTTCATTTCTAAAATTATTATCTCCAAAAATCTCATCACACATCACTTTCAAATAATGTCCAGCGTGCCAATCACAATGTAGATAAAAAGACCCTGTAGATTTTAAAACTCTGTGAAGCTCAATCACTCTTTCTTTCATCCAGTCGATATAAACATTGATTCCTCCTTCCCAACGGTCTTCGAAGCTTCTTATTTCTGCTTCATCACCCCAGATTATTTCATAATTTCGATTGCTAAAAAATGGCGGGTCTATATAAATTAAATCTACACTTTCTTTATCCAGAGTAGATAAAATCTCTAAATTATCCCCACAGATTAGCTTATTTTTTTCTAATTTCATAAGGATACTAACCTAATTAAAAAGGCGAGTAAGGTCAAGCTCAAAAAGTGCCAAGAAGCGAGCATCAGTTCAAAAATACCCCATTCTGATAACGCATAAAAATTATCCCCAATTCCCTCTTTTTTACTTGACAGCTAAACGGCAACAATGTATCTTAACGGCAGAAATGATTAACTATGCGATTAAAAAATAGCCAAAGTAAAACTTGACAACGCCGAAATACAACGTATATTAAAACATAAAAGAGAGGTGAAATTATGAACATAGCAGACCGAGTAGATTTTAACTATGTAATCGGTCTCCTTAACAAGAGAATAGAGAGCTTGGAATCCGAGCTTGGAAAAGCCAAAGAACAACTCGACCTATTGTTGTCTGGTCAGGGGTCATCCACAAGGCGTAGTCGGAGAAAGCCCAGAGGAAGAAAACCAGACCCCAGATTCCAAGAACTCGAAAAGCTGATTCTTGAGGTGCTGGATAGTAAACAAATGAGGACTGGAAAGATATTTAATCAGATTAATGCCATTAAACCGGAAACGTTTACTTATGATGATGTTCGCAGAACTTTAGGGAGAATGGCGGAATTAGAACACCCCAAAAAAGGAACTTGGAGAAAGAAGGAAATAAGTGCAACATAAAAAGAGAGAACCGCTCTTCCGAAGGCCAGCCAGACGCTCAAGTCAGACCGACAATCGTGCGGAGTGGCTCTCTATTTTTAAATACGTTGGGGGAGTGCCCCTGATTGGTAAAGGGGAACGGATCGGCAGTCCGGGTTGTATTGTGGGCTCAATTCCCACCTCCCCCTACATAATGGCCAGCGTCGACAAGTGGGAAGTCAGGGCTTTCGCAAATCCCCACCCGGAGGTTCGATTCCTCCCGCTGGCTATTTCAAAGAGCATAAATAAAAAAAAGAAAGCCTCCCGGCCTTCCACAAACGGTTCCGTGGCCATAGTTCCTACAGTCACACATCCTCTATCCTATTATATCGACTTTCGTGTAATTTGTCAAGCGAAAAATTGAAAAAAATGAGACCCCGTCATTATGAAAGTGGACAAAATTATATGAGTAACGACAGCGATGGAATCAGGAATTACTGACCATAAGAGTATATGAAATGAACTTTTTCGCAATAGGGGCGAATCAGAGAAAAAAGAGAGGGGGTGATACTATGCCAAGCACAGGGCAAAGCAATGATACGTCGGGAATTTATCGTTCGACTTGTTGCGGATATGAGATTGCTCTTAGTAAAAACGAAACTTTCCCGCCGTGTCTAAAATGTAAAAAAGCCGCTGATTGGGTTTTAGTAAGACGGACTAATTAAATAAAAACTGAAGACGGTCTATCTACACGGCCTCCCTATATAGCACGCCCCCTATATTACACAGGTCTGGTTTGGCTATCCACCAGACCACACAACCCTTCACTCGATAAACCGTCTTCTTTTACATTATCGACAACAAATTGAAATTAAGACACTACAGACCATAGGTTCTAGGGGTTTGGGTAGCGCTCAAGCTCGCCGAGGAGATCATTCAGGACCATTGATTTAAGAGCAATGCGGCTATCGGCGGCACCGTAATAAATATACAAACGATCATTTTTTATCAATGCGCCAGTGGGGAAGACTACATTATTAACGCTCCCCTTTCGCTCCCAGCTGGATGACGGAGAAAATAGAGGATAAGGAAGCCGAGCAATGACCTTCTGGGGGTTGGTGTGGTCGAGGAGGGCGACAGCGGCACAATACCGCCGCTGGCGCAGGAAGGTTCGTCCAACACCGTGATAGATAAAGAGCCAGCCCGCCTCTGTTTCAATAGGTGGGCACCCCCCGCCGATTTTATGATTCTCAAAACGATAGCGGGGATCCAGCAGGGTATGGCGCTCGAAGGTCTTCAAATATTCATGCCAGTAGGCCGGGGTTAGCTCCGAGAAATCTTTAAAGGTTGCAACCTGGATGCTCGGCATAATCCGGTGCACCAGCCAGAACAAGTCATTAATTTTTTTTGGAAAAATGAAGATGTCTTTGTCCCAAAGCAATACGTCTGGCCCATGGTGTTGCTGCACTCGTCGTTGGTAATGGAAGTATCTTTTGGGAAGATGGTTATGGCGGATCAGATCCATAGCATCCTGATAGGAAATTTGCGGAGAGATGACGCCCTGTTTTTTAAAGTTAACCAGGTCGCTGCTGGTGGCATATGCGGCCAGGGCATTTCGTCCATCATAGACGGTATAGAATAAATAGTAGATACCATCCAGGAAAACAATTCGCGGATCTTCTACACCCTGTTTCTCG
>Ga0154874_113_pt1 | contig 13147 bp, 12 predicted proteins | sample Rifle2008BG19ft_FD_105846 | JGI IMG/M metagenome (GOLD analysis project Ga0154874, IMG submission 105846) | candidate division Zixibacteria bacterium RBG_19FT_COMBO_42_43
CAGAACGGCTGGTTGGGAAAAGATGCTAGTTTTGCTGATAGAAACAGAGTTCCCATTCCCACTTTAACAGCAGAGCAAAGAAACAATAGTTTTTCTGAATTGGAGCGGGGTTATAACCAAGAGCAAGGTTTACAGGAAGCTCAAAGATGTCTAAGATGTGATTTAAGGTTGAAAATTCCCAAAGTTTGCCTTCCTCCCAAAAAGTATTTAGAATTTACCTTGGAAAAAATTAATTCCATAGTTAATGAAGAAGGTGTCTTTCAACTTTTAGACCAAAATCAAAAAATTATATTAATATCTGGCACCCTCCATTTAAGACAAAGTCTGCTAACAGAATTTAAGAGCAGAAAAAATGCTTGCTATTTTATCTTCGAAGAAAACCAACTGTACACTCAAAGAGAGACCGAGCTTTTGCAGCAGTTTTTGCAGAGAAACGGAAAACTACCTCAAGGAAATGAGGAAATCGATGACCTATATTAAGTCCGGGTGGCTGTAATGAATAAACCAGAATTAGTTGTTACCTCAAATAAGAAAGCCAAATCTGTTTTAAATTTCATACTCAACGGTAAACGCCGACGACTATTAGTTGAGAAGGATAGAACTCTCTTGGAGCTCCTCCGGGAAGATTTAAAATTAACCGGAACCAAACTGGGGTGTGACAATGGCACTTGTGGGACCTGCATAGTTTTGGTCGATGGCCAGCTAACTAAAGCTTGTGTTACTTCAGCTTCATTGGTGGCAGGGAAGAATCTGCTTACCATCGAGGGGTTGGGGACTGTCAAAAAATTACATCCTCTGCAAAAATCTTTTATCAACCGACATGCTCTGCAGTGCGGATTCTGCACCCCCGGGATGGTTCTAGCCGCCAAATGTTTATTAGATAAAAATCCAAAACCCTCACAAGAAGAGATTGAATTTTACCTCAAAACCAACCTTTGTCGCTGCACCGGTTATCAACAAATAGTAGAAGCTGTACAAGAAGCTGCCGGGATTATTAAACCTAATCAAATCAGCAATTCTTGGAAAACTGTTGGTGAAGATGAAAAAGCTAACTTCAATGTTATTGGAAAATCTGTCCCCATGAGGGATGCTGTAGAAAAAATAACTGGAAAAGCCAAGTATACTTCTGATATCGATCCAGGTAAAGAAACCCTGTATTTGGCTACTGTAAGAAGCTCCCATGCACATGCCAAAATTTTAAAAATCAATTACTCTGAAGCTTTAAAATATCCGGGAGTGGTTAGAATAATCACAGCAAAAGACATCCCCGGTGAAAATAAATATGGTAAAATAATTCGGGACCAACCGGTCTTAACCAATGAGAAAGTCCGTTTTATCGGAGATGCCATTGCTTTAGTAGTGGCCACAAGCCAAGATATTGCCAATCAAGTCAGCAAATTGGTCAAAGTGGAGTATGAAGTTTTACCAGCCATTTTTTCTCCCCGACAAGCCCTGCAACCAGAAGCACCTAAACTCCATCCTAAGGGAAATATCTTATATCATTTTAAGATTCGAAAAGGTGATATTGAAGAAGGGTTTAAAAACTCAGATGTGGTCATAGAGAGAAACTACCAAACCCAGCATGTAGACCATGCTCAATTAGAGCCAGAGGCAGCCATTGCTTATTACGATAAAGAGAAAACTTTGACCATAATAGCTCCGACTCAGCATGTCTTCTTTGATAGATTGAATATTATCCGAGCTTTGGGAATTCCCAAAGAGGATGTGCGGGTGATTCAACCCAAAGTCGGAGGAGCTTTTGGAAAAAGAGAAGATATTTACGCTCAAATTCACGTAGCTTTGGCTTGCTTTTTAACTCAGAAACCAGTTAAAACTACCTATACTCGGGCTGAAACCTTTTTGGTTACTCAAAAAAGGCACCCTATGGAGATTAAACTCAAGACTGGTGCCTCACAGGAGGGGAGACTCTTGGCCTTAGAAGCTGAAATAATGGGAGACACAGGGGCTTATGCCTCTTGGGGGGTCAATGTTTTGCGCAAGGCCGGGGTTCACATCACCGGTCCTTATAAAATTCCAAATGTCAAGGTAGACTCTTATGCGGTCTTCACCAACAATCCTTTCTGCGGTGCCATGCGAGGTTTTGGAACTGCTCAAGCAGCTTTTGCTTATGAATCTCAAATGGATGAGATGGCACAAGCATTGGAAATGGACCCTATAGAATTCAGAATAAAAAATACTTTTAAAAAAAAATCTCTGACAGCTACCGGTCAAGTCCTTAACTCCGCTATCGATGTGGAAAAAACTATTCTGGAAGCCGTTCAAGAATTTGAATGGACAAATTACGTCAAGAAACCTTCTGAAGATGGTAAAAGATATGGTAAAGGAATAGCTACTATATGGTATGGAATTGGGTTTGGAGCTGGGATTGAAGACCATGGGGAAGCCATCGTGGAATTACATCCTAATGGAAAGGCTACTCTTTGGGTGGGAACAGTAGATTATGGCCAGGGCTCTTCAACCATTTTTTGCCAAATGGTAGCCGAACAGTTGGGTCTAAGATTAGAAGATGTTAAAATCGTTCACGGGGATTCTGCTAATACACCCAATTGTGGCTCCACGGTAGCGACTAAACAGACTTATATCACCGGCAACGCCATAAAAGCTGCAACCGACAAAATCAGAAAAGATATTTTGGAAATTGTAAGCTCGGAATGGGGGGTTAAGGAAGACCAACTTCTGCTGCAAGATGGAAAAGTTTTTCTAAACAACACCAAAAAAAGTATTTCTATCAAGGAAGTTGCTAAACTTTTTGAAGCCCAAGGAAAACCGCGCAGAAGACAGTCTATCTTCAAAGGGGAGCAGTTCACTTCTCCTTTAGACCCTCAAACCGGACAAGGGAATGCCTATTTCCCCTATACCTTGGGAACTCAGATAGCTGAAGTAGAGGTGGATACCAAGACCGGCAAAGTAAAAGTCTTGCGCTTGGTGGCGGTCCATCATGTAGGCAAAGCCCTCAATCCTCAACTAGTCCGGGGACAGATCTTGGGGGGGATTTCTATGGGATATGGATTTGCTCTGTCAGAAGATGCTAAAGTTGTAAAGGGAGTTCCGCAAGCCCAAGATTTCGGAAAATATAAGCTGATGAAATCTTCTGACCTACCTGATATCAAAGTCATAATAGTCGAATCTCCAGAGACGACCGGTCCTTTCGGAGCCATTGGCATTGGTGAACCTCCTACCTTAGCTACTGCTCCAGCCATTATAAATGCTATTCAGGATGCTTGTAGAGTAAGAATTTATAACCTTCCTGCCACCCCTGATAAAATTTTAAATGCCTTGGCATCTGAAAATGAAAACCAGTGAAATTTATGGAGTAATCTTAGCCGCCGGCGAGTCTTCTCGCCTCGGCTTTCCCAAACAGCTACTCCCCTTTCGAAATCAAACCATTTTAGGTACAGTGGTTGGTAATGTTCTGAAATCAAAGCTGAAAAAGATTGTTTTAGTGTTAGGATTTAAAGCCCAAGAGATTAAAAAAAGTTTGAATCGTCAAATAAGAAATAAAAAAATAAAAATTTTGATTAACAGGAATTTTAAAAAAGGGAAAGCTGCGTCGGTTCAGTTAGCTCTAAAAAAAATCCCTTTCAACTGTGAGGCCGTGATGTTTATTTTAGGAGATAAACCCCGAGTGGATGGCAAACTTATAAATCAACTTTTAAAAACTTTTCACAGAAAGAAGGGTTTACTGGCTTTTCCTATTTATCAAACCCAAAGGGGGAATCCAGTAATATTTCATCGAAAGTTTTTCCCAGAGCTGTTGAAACTAAAAGGGGATTACGGAGGTCAAAAATTGATCAGAAAATATTGGAACTCTGCTGCCGAACTAAAACTTAAATCCTGGGATTCGCAATTCGAAGTTAACACCTGGGAAGATTATCTTAAACTTCTCTGTCTAGAAAAATGAATCCAGTTGAATTTTACTCCAAAATAAAAGAGTTGTTAGAACAAAGAGTAAGTTTTGCGGTAGCCACAGTAATCAAGTCAGTGGGATCAACTCCCCGCAAGACCAATGCCAAGATGATTATTTTAGCCAATGGAGAAATTATCGACAGCATTGGAGGCGGAACTTTGGAAGCTTTGGTGATAAAAGAAGCTTTGACTGCTTTATCAGAAGGAAAATCGAAAGTTTGCGATTTTGATTTATTCCCCGGAGGAAGAAATCCCTCCGGACAGCTGTGTGGAGGGCAAATGAGTGTATTCATCGAAGTTTTTGAAAAACCGGCTCAGCTTTTGATTTTCGGAGCTGGACATATCGGTTATTATTTAGCTCGTTTAGCAGTTGATTTGGATTTTAAAGTGGTGGTAATAGATACCCGTCAAGAATATTTAACTCCAGAGAGATTTCCCAAAGGAGAACTTGTTTTAGCTGATTCAGAGTATAAAAAACATTTCCCAAAAATTGACTCTTCCTCTTGGGTGGTGATTGTGAACCACAACCAAGAATTAGATGAAAAAGTCTTGCGAAAAGTGTTAAATTCCAAAGCTGGTTACATTGGCATGATTGGTAGCAGAAGAAAGGTCAAAGAGTTCAAAAAGAAATTAGAAAAAAATTTTGAACCAAAAATTTTAGAGAAAATTTATGCTCCGATTGGCTTAGACTTAGGAGGGGATTTACCAGCCGAAATTGCCATCTCCATCTTAGCCCAAATCATCCAATTGAAGAATAAAAAATGAAAAGAAAGATTCGAGCCGTCATCCGTGGAGCTGGAGAATTGGGGAGTGCTGTAGCGCGCAGATTGTGGCTGGCAGGTTTTGAGGTGATAGCTTTAGATAGGCCTGAACCTACTGCGATTCGAAGAGAAGTCTGTTTGGCCAATTGTATTTACACCGGGAAAATGAAATTGGAGGAAATACCTGCTTCCAAAGCCGACAATCTGCTCCAAACCAAACAACTTTTGCAAAGAGGAATCCTTCCAGTTTTAGTTGACCCTAAAGGAGAATTTCTAAAAAGATTAAAACCCCAAATTTTAGTTGACGCCCGGATGACCAAAAAGAATCTTGGGACCTCGATCAAAGATGCACCCATTGTAATTGGTTTGGGCCCAGGATTTGAGGCAGGAAAGGATGTCCATTACGTGATCGAAACTAATCGAGAACACAATTTAGGTCGTGTAATGCGTTCTGGCAAAGCTGAAGAGAACACTGGAATTCCAGGAGAAATAAAAGGATTTAGCTCACAACGGCTCTTAAGAACTCCCAAGAAGGGGATTTTTGAAAGTAATAAAAAGATCGGTGATTTTATCAGCAAGGGTCAGATAGTCGGGTGGGTAAATGGCTTTCCCATCAAAGCTGGAATTGAAGGGGTGCTAAGAGGAATTTTGAGAAGCGGTCTGGAGGTAAATAAAAATGGCAAACTTGGAGATATTGATCCACGTGGAGTCAAAAGTTATTGCTTCACTATTTCTGACAAAGCTAATGCGGTGGCAGGAGGAGTTCTGGAGGCCGTTTTGACCAGTCTGTCGAAAGATAAATTTTGATGCTGCTGTGGAAACGATAATCCCTGTGTTACTAAAATAAAACCGGAACCTAATTGCAGATGTATAACTACTTATTCTTCCAAAGCGGAACTCTTTTCTCTAAGAAAGCAGTCAGACCTTCGTTGGCATCAAAAGTGGACATTAACTCTTGCAAATAAATCTTTTCTGTTTTCTTTAGGGCTTCTTTAAAATTTATTTTATTAGACTCCTTCCAGCTTTTTTTGGCAAGCCGAATAACGACTGCACTCAAGTTTTTTATTTTCTCAATAAATTCATTCGCTGAAGTTTCAAGTTTATCTGCTGGATAGACTTTGTTTACCAAACCTATTTGTAGGGCCTCTTGGGCCGTGATGGTTTCTCCAGTTAAGATAAGTTCAAAAACTTTTTTCCCCAGTCCAAAATTTGGAAAACAAGCAATGGCTACCGGAGGAAAAACTCCCACTTTAATTTCTGGCTGGCCAAATTTGGCTTCCTGGGAAGCAATCACCAAATCAACAAAGCCAGCCAATTCACAGCCACCACCCAAAGCTGCTCCCTGGACCACTGACAGAGTAGGAATTTCCAAGTCATCTAAGAGCAAAAACATCCGGTGAAAAGTTTTTATCATTTCAGCTACTTTTTCTTTAGTATGCTCTTCCACATCCACCCCGGCTGAAAAAGCCTTCCCAGCGGCCTTGATCACCAAAAGTTTCAGCTCGGTTTGAGAGTTTAACTTTTCGAAAACCGAATTTATCTCCCGCATCATAGAAATATTTAGAATATTCAAGGGAGGGCGATTTAGGATAAGTTCAGCAATACCTCCTTTGGTCTCAAAAAGAATATTTTGAAAATTCATTTAACTCTCCCTTTTGATAATCATCGCCATGCTAACCCCTCCACCTCCACAGATACCGGCAATTCCGATTTCTTTATTATAATTTTTTAAAGCGTAATATAAAGTCACTAAAATTCTGGCTCCAGAAATTCCGGTCGGATGCCCTAAAGCAATGGCTCCTCCGTGAACGTTTAACTTTTCCAAATCAAAATTTAAGACCCTTTGATTAGCCAAAACTTGAATCGCAAAAGCTTCATTGATTTCGATTAAATTCATATCAGCTAAGTTCATCTTGACCTGTTTTAAAGCCAATGGAATGGATAATGCCGGACCATCCCCCATGGTTTCAGGTTCTACCGCTATCTGAGAATAAGAAAGAATCGAAAAAAGAGGAGTCTTCCCTAATTCTTGAGCTTTTTTTCGTGAGGTAATCACCAAAGCTGCAGCTCCATCTGACATACTGCAGGCATTTCCGGCGGTAACGGTTCCATCCTTGGCAAAGGCCGGCTTCAAACTGGATAACTTATCGATTGAGGTGTCAGTTCGAATAGTTTCATCTTTTGCAAAAGAATTTGATTTATTTTTTTCATCCTTGAATTCTACTGGAACCACTTCTTCTTTAAAAAACCCTTTTTCCCAAGCAGAAGCTGCTTTTTTATGGCTCCCTAAAGCAAACCGATCCTGTTCTTCTCTTGAGATTTTATATTTTTTAAATAAATTCTCAGCGGTTTGCCCCATTCCTAAATTGCACAAAGGGTCCACATTGTCTCCCCAGCCATCCATCAAGACTTTATCCCCCATTTTAAATCCTTCCCAACGCACATTTTTTAATAAATAGGGAATGGTGGACATACTTTCCATTCCGCCTGTGAGTACAATTTCAGACTCTCCTAGACGAATTGACTGAGATGCCAAGGCAATAGTTTTCATTCCGGAGGGACAAGCCATATTGATAGTCTGAGTTGGTTTGGAAACTGGGATTCCACCTTTTACAGCTGCAGTCCGGGAAGGATTGGGACCATTTCCTGCTTGACGACAGTTTCCAAAAATTACTTCATCTACATCTTCTCCTTCTATCCCTGCTCTATTTAAAACTTCTTTAATAACCAATGCGCCCAGCTCGTATACCGGCACATCTTTCAAACTTCCTCCGAACTTTCCCATCGGAGTTCTGACAGCGCTGATAGCTACTATTTCAGAGAGTTCCATTTTCACCTATATATATTGTCCTCCGTCAATTTTTATCACTTCCCCGGTAATGTGTTTAGCTTTTTCAGAGCATAAAAATGTGACCAGATGAGCTACATTTTCTGGTTTTCCTATTCTTTTAAAAACAGTCTCATCCAAAGCCTGTTTTTTTATCTCTTCTGGTAGTTTTTGTATCATTTCTGTTTCGATTAAGCCCGGAGCAATGGCATTTACATTGACATTGTATTTTCCCAATTCTTTAGCCACGGTTTTGGTCAGCCCGATTATACCGGCTTTGGCAGCTGCATAATTAGCTTGTCCGAATTTGCCTCTTAGGCCATTAATAGAAGCGATATTCACAATTTTCCCAGAATTTTGCTCTTTGAAAATCGGTGCCACAGCCCGAATATAGTTAAAACATCCTTTCAAATCGGTATCCAATACTTTGTCCCACATCTCTTCGGTCATTTTCCAGACCACCTCATCCCAGTTGATTCCGGCATTGTTGATCAGTATCTCAATTCCGCCTAATTTTTCGACTACTTGTGCCACAGTTTTTTCAGCTTCAGATAATATGGAAACGTCACTTTCAAGGGATAGACATTTTCTCCCTAAAGATTCTACCTGTCTTTTTATCTCTTTATTTTCTGGTCCTACATAAGTGAAAGCTACCTCAGCCCCGTTTTTTGCTAAATCTAAAACAATGGCTTGACCGATTCCGGCACTTCCACCCGTGACCACAGCCCTTTTGTTTTTTAATTCCATTAGGTTTAGGGTTTTGACTTCCCAAAAAATTTCTGAGCTTATAATTTATTTCAACTCATTTCCGCATTTTCCACAAAATTCAAATTCTTGTGGGATTCCCTTTGCCCCACATTTTTTACAATCTAAAGCATAAGGGCCCCATAAAAATTCGCTGGATTTCCCTTCAGCCGCCAAATTTCTTAATTTCAGATAGTCTACTTTTCTTTTTTCCACAAAAGCCTGCATTCCTTCATTCGGTTCTAAGGAAGTAAAATGCAAAGCCAGCCAATCCCGGGCATGCCCAATGGTATTATGCCAGGCGAGCTCTTTCCAGAAATTGACCTGAGCTTTGGTGTAGCGGGTGCATTCCGGAAATTTATCCAAAAGTTTCTGGCACATCTGGAAGACCGCTTCATCTAATTTTTCATAAGGGACCACCTGATTCACCAGGCCCCATTCTAAGGCTTGTCTGGCTGGGATTCTTTCATTCAATAAAAGCATATATCTGGCTCTTCGGTCTCCAACCATAATCGGAAGCCACTGGGTAGCACCTCCGCAAGCCACAGAGCCGACATTAGTTCCGATTTGTCCCAAATAAGCATTTTCGGCCATAATGGCTAAGTCACAGGCCATCTGAGATTCATTCCCACCACCTACGGCCATTCCATTGATCCGGGCAATGGTGGGCTTTCCTAAATTGAGTAAGCTCTCCAGATAAGCCCGGAAAAGTCCCATATATTTCCAATAGTCCCGAGGTTTTTTGGTGTAAATGGCAGAATATTCTTTGACATCTCCCCCAGTACAGAAAGCTTTGTCACCTGCTCCGGTAAAAACCACCACTCCTATAGAATCATCCCAAGAAGCATCTTGAAAAGCTAAAATTAGCTCTTTGAGAGCTTGGGTGTTATAAGCGTTATGAAATTCCGGACGATTTAGAGTAACTTTTGCCACCCAGTCTTTCTTTTCATAAATAATTTCCTTGAAGTTAAATTTTTCGGGTGAGGTGGGTTGGAAATCTGACATATTTTCTCCTCTCCTTTTCGGACCTAAGGTCCGTTTTAATCTCCTGTTGCTTGTGAAAAAAGTAACAAATCTCTTGCTTTTTGTCAACCAAGTTTTTTGAAAAATCTCGCTAGAAGGATTTTACTTATCCAAAAGGGAAGGTCTACCTCTGCTTCAATTGTGTTTAAACTGACCTTCTGCTTCTGCACCCCGAAATTCAATATTTTAAAAAAGCTAAGCTGTGACTACTTTTAACTATTGATTTGACCTAGTCGGATTAATTTGTCTTTTGATTAGGATAATCTTGGTTTCTCACTCGGAAGAGCTTACCTTGATTTTAAACCCAGATTAAGCGGTTTCAATTATGGTCGAACCATTTGGAATCTGGTTCACTGTTATGGTTTTTCCCTTTGTCTGAATTTCAATATCCTGTCCAACTTCTACCTGGCCACCTTTAAGCACTTTACCAAACAACCCCTCTAATGGGAAAATGCATCTTCCGCTGATCTTCATTATCTCACAACCAAGGTGGCATTTTTTACCTTTTTGAGTTATTTCAATAATAATCTCATTCCCGATTTTCAACCTATCTCCGATTTGTAGGGCCAATAAATCAACTCCTGAAGTAGCAATATTTTCAGCAAAATCACCAAAAGAAACTTTTAAATTCCACTTTTGTTTAGCTTTTTCTATACTTTCGCTGGCTAAGAAAGAAACTTGCCGATACCAATTACCAGCATGAGCATCATTTTCTATTCCAAAATTTTCAATTAAACGGGCTTCGCCCACATTTTTCTTGCGGGTCCCTTTTTTTCACTAAGGCAGACAGCTTCCACTTTTCCCTTCATAATTTATTCCTCCAAGGCAAGAGGTGAACCTCTACCAAACTATTTTTTTTAATTTCACTTATGTTTTCTGGCCCTAGGACTAAACAATCACCCCAGGCAAAGGTTTGTAACATGTGAGAGCCTTGCTTTTCAGAAATAGTAACTGTCGGTGGATGACTGTTTCCGTTCAACTTTCCACGCCAAAAGCAGCTTAAGTTTTGATTCTTTTTAAGAGTTTTGCTAAGCTTACCTTGAATGGTTGGCAAGCTAATCTCTTTTTTACCCATTGATTTCAAAATGACTGGTCTGATGTATTCATAAAACACTACCAAACAAGCTGCTGGATTTCCTGGAATTCCAAAGACCATAGTTTTTCCTTTTTTCCCAAAATACAAAGGTTTTCCAGGTTTCTGAGCTACTTTCCAGAAAATCTGTTGAACGCTAAGAGACTTTAAAATCCTTTTCACATAATCATAATCTCCGACTAAAATACCGCCTGAGATTAAAACCATATCCGAGTTGCGTATCGCTTTAGACAAATTTCTTTTCAGACTAGTAAAATCATCTGGGCTTTTTAGAGTGTTTACTGCGTCTATTCCACATTCCCTCAAAGCTGCTTTTAAACTGATTGAATTGGAATCAAAGATTTTCCCAAAAACTAATTTTTTGTTGGAAGTTACCAGTTCATCCCCTGTGGTAATAATGGTTATAATCGGTGGTTTGAATACTTTTACTAGCTTAATACCCACTGTAGCTAAAAAACCCAAAGCGGCTGGATTGAGAACCATAAATTTTTTCAAAGCTAAATTACCTTTTTTTATCTCTTCTCCTTGGAAACGAATATTTTCACCCGGTTGTACTTCTTTTTTAATTAAGACTTTTCCGTTTTCTTCGAAAGTTTCTTCTTTAGTAACCACCGAATCGGCACCTTGCGGAAGAGGGGCTCCGGTCATGATTTTAATGGTTTCTTTGCCTTTTAAAATCTGCTTGGCAAAACTTCCAGCTTTTACCGAACCAATAAGTTTAAGAGCAAGGGGATTATCTTCGGTTGCAGCTTTAGTCTGTTTACTTTTAACGGCATAGCCATCCATAGCGGAATTGGTGAATGAGGGGACATCATTCAAAGCATAAATATCTTTTGCTAATACTAAACCAACTGCTTCTTCCAAAGGCAATTTTACAGTTCCAAAGAGAGTGGTATTTTTCAAGACCAAATTCTTAGCTTTGGCTACTGAAATCATAAGGCCTTTACTCCAATAATAAATGAAGCGAACATCAGCACTATTCCTAAAACTTTTTGAACCAATTTAGTTGAAAATAAAGTAGAACCAGCATAGGAACCTAAAACTCCTCCCAACAAAACTACAGCCACTAAAGGTAGCCAGGTTGTTAAATCCGGTATTTGTTTAGTTAAATGTGCTAATAACCCAGAGAAAGAATTAAGAAAGATAAAGGCACTGGTCAGGGCAGCAGTTTGTTTGGCGTTAGTCCAACCAATTGCTAACAAAACTGGTGCCAAAAAGATTCCACCCCCAATCCCTAATGAACCTGCCAAAAATCCTAAAACCATTCCAATGCCACAGGCAACTATAAATTTTTTGTAACTGGAAGATTTTTTGACCGAAGGATTAATTTCACGTGAGAAAAGGATCCAAATGGCACTCAGAAATAGGACTAATCCCAAAAGAAGGTAAAAAGACTTTTCTGAGAAAGGCACAAGTCCTCCTACAAAAGCTGCTGGAACTGAAGCCAATACCAAGGGTAAAAGTAATCGCATTTGAAAATATCCAGACTTAAAATATCCCAGCCAAGAGCTAGCCGAGACAATCAGATTCAGTGAAAGAGCAATAGTGGGAATAGCTGAATAAGGGACACCGCTAACTGCCAAAGCAGCGATATAAGCCGAGCCACCTCCTAATCCAACTGAGGAATAGATAAAAGAGATGACAAAAAATAGAGGAGTTAGAATAAATAAGGGACTCATTCTTTGTGACCTCCACCCCAGATCATTTTGAAAGCATGTAGGACTGCCGGTAAAAAACAGTCTAAGGATTCTCGAACACCATTGGAACTGCCGGGAAGATTAATAATCAAAGTTTTTCCTTTTACTCCAGCCAGACCTCTGGAAAGCATAGAATAAGGAGTTCTTTTTTGTCCGAAGGCTCGAGCTGCCTCAACTATACCTGGAACTTCCTTCTCTATCACTTTTCTGGTAGCTTCTACGGTTACATCGCTGGGACCTAAGCCAGCACCTCCGGTGGTTACAATCAAATCAACTTTTTCTTTTTCCACCAAGTTTAATAACTCTGCCCTAATTTTTTCTTCATCATCCGGCAGGATTTCATATTTAACCACCGCTATCGGTTGCTCTTTTAATCTTTCTACAATTATTTGGCCAGATTTATCTTTTCTTTTACCTTCAAAAGTTGAAGTAGATAAAACTAACACCGCAGCTTTCAATGGAGGTTGAAAGCTTTCGATAAAATCAGTTATCCCTCCGGTTTTCCGACTCAGCTTAATGGATTGAATCTCTATAGAGTCGTCTAACGGTTTGAGCATATCATAAATAGTTAAAGCTGCTACAGTAACAGCTGTCAGGGCTTCCATTTCTACCCCGGTTTTCCAAACTGCTTTTACGCTGGATTCAACCACCATCTCTTCTTTGGTAACTGATATCTCCATCTCCACATAATCGAGGGGTATTGGATGACAAAGGGGAATTAGTTCACTGGTGCGTTTGGCAGCCAAAATTCCGGCGGTTTTAGCTATCTCGATAACATTTCCTTTTGGAACCTTATTTTCTCTTATTAAGCTTAAAGTCTCAGGTTTAGCCCAGACTCTGGCAATAGCCCCAGCGGTTCTTAAGCTCTCGAATTTGTTAGAGACATCTTTCATATTACCCACCTACATTTCTCATTAAAATTTCTTTGGTTTCAGTTTTCTGGGCTAAATAAGGATTGTATTCCGGCTTAGATTGTACTGCCTTAATTATTACTTCTGCTATTTTTTCATCTGGGGAGCCATCCCTCAACAGAGGTAAAATTCTATACTCAATATTAGAAAAAAGACAAGGTCTT
>Ga0154874_105_pt1 | contig 13081 bp, 10 predicted proteins | sample Rifle2008BG19ft_FD_105846 | JGI IMG/M metagenome (GOLD analysis project Ga0154874, IMG submission 105846) | candidate division Zixibacteria bacterium RBG_19FT_COMBO_42_43
GGGATGCCACAATATGGTAGCTACCGGTAAACCCAATATCCAAAATTTGCGAAAGACTTATTCCGAAGGAAAGGTAATCGAATGGATCAGGATTCACAGAGTGCCGGATTTTGTTTATTTTAATCATTCTATGCACATTGCCAAAGGGATTGCCTGCCAGACCTGCCATGGTCCGGTGGAAAAGATGGAGGTAGCTTATCAATTCAGAAGATTAAATATGGGGGATTGCGTCACCTGTCACAGAGAAAACAAAGCCTCCATTCAGTGTAATACTTGTCATAATTAAAAATGAATAATAAAGAAAACCCTCATAAAAAATACTGGAGCACCCTGTCGGAGTTTCATCAGGATGCCGAGTTCAAAAAACTTAAGAAGGAAGAATTTTTATCCAAGCCCCAGTCATTTTTTGAATCCAACGGAAATAATGATACAACTTTTAGCCGCAGAGATATACTGAAGCTGGCCGGGGCAGCGGCTGTATTTACAGCAGCGGCCTGTGCCAGAAGACCGGTGGAAAAAATTGTTCCGTATTTAGACCCGTCCGAAGAAGTAATCCCCGGGAAAGCGGTTTGGTATTCTTCTACCAGCGGCACTTCAGACGGATGCGGGATGTTAGTTAAGACCCGCGAGGGGCGTCCCATAAAATTGGAAGGAAACCCGGACCATCCTTTAAATAAAGGGACTTTGTCGGCCCGGGAACAAGCTGCCATTTTAGATTTATACGACCCAGACCGCTTGAAGCATCCGGCAAAAATCTCTGCAGGACAAGTTTTAAAATCAGACTGGAAATCTGCAGATACTGAAATTGCCAGATCTTTGAAATCGGCTAAAGGGAAAATGGTACTTTTAACTGGCACCATTCACGGCCCGGCCCGAAAGAGATTGATCAGAGAGTTTCTCTTCTCCTTTTCCAATGCCGAACATATCACCTTTGATGCTCTCTCCGAAGAAGAAATTTTAGAAGCCCAAGAGCTATGTTACGGCAATAGAGTTTTGCCACGTTACCGCTTTGATAAAGCCGAAGCCCTTGTTTTCTTAGGAGCCGACCCCTTAGCCAGCGGACATTCTAAAACTGAGTTTGCTTACGGTTTTGGTCACCAGAGAAAAATTAATAGCAACCAGATGTCTAAAGTAATCTCTTTTGAGCCGGCTCTATCCCTGACCGGCCAAAATGCGGATTTACACTATCTGGTCAAACCACAGGATTTAATCAAAGTCGGACTGGCTCTGGCTCATCAATTAATTGTAGCAGAAAAAAAATCTAAACTTGCCTCTGACCTTTTAGTTCAAAATCTTCTAGAAAATTATTCAGCCAAAAAAGTTGAGACCGAAATCGGTCTGCCGGAAGGGACTATCAAATCAGTGGCGGCAGATTTATGGTTAGCTAGAGGGAGAGGTTTGGTTTATACCGGAAGTCTGACTGTCAGAGATAATTCTGCCTTAGCTCTGCATTTGGTCACTAACCTTCTGAACTCTGCTTTAGAGAATGAAGGAAACACGGTTGACGGTGTTCAGAGTGTGAGCCAACAGTCTCAAGGGTCCTATTCTGAACTTATGAATTTAATTTCAGATATGAAATCCGGCAAAGTAGAGGCAGTTTTGATTTATGGAAATAATCCGGCCTACGGTTTGCCTCAATCAGCAGGATTCGAAGAAGCTCTCCAGAAAGTCAAAACCAAAATTTATTTAGGAGACCGGGCAGACGAAACCGGATCACTTTGTGACTTTGTATTACCTTCTTTGCATTTTTTGGAATCCTGGGGTGATGCCGAGCCACAGCAGAGCTTGTACAGCTTAATGCAGCCCACTATTTCTCCTTTGCACGATAACCGCGGCTGGGAAGATTCGCTTCTTGCATTGATGCGTGAAATAAAAGGTGTGGCTTTGGGCAAGGAATATGCTTCCTGGCATGATTTTTTGAAAGATACCTGGTACAAAGAAATTTATTTGAAAAATGATTTGGTCGCGAGTTTTGAAGATTTTTGGATTTCAGTTTTGCGTCAGGGTCTGTTTGATACCGTTAACCGCTCTGCTGAAAAATCTTCACCCCGGCAGTTTAGAACTACGGCTTTATCCAATATCGGTAAAATTAAAAATGTTGATTCCAAATTCACTCTGGCTCTGTACACTCCGGCCATGCAGTTTGACGGCAGAACCAATAACAACAGCTGGTTATTGGAAACTCCGGATCCGGTTTCTAAAATTGCCTGGGATAATTATGTCAATATCGCTCCCAGAACCTCGGTTGAATTAGGACTGCAAGAGTCAGACGTGGTCAGTCTAACAGTTAATGGAGTAACTCAAGAGATTCCGGTTCATATTCAACCCGGCATTCATCCGGAAGTTTTCACTGTGGCTGTGGGTTGGGGAAGAGAAAAAGTCGGCAGGGTCGGTAATAATGTGGGTGTAAATGCTTTCAGGTGGTCTAAAATTCAAAACCGACACTTGGTGTCTTCGTCTCTTCCAGTGGAAATTAAGAAAACCGGTAAACAAATTAAACTAGCCAATGTACAAGGGCATAATTATATCAACGGCAGACCAGTTATTTACGAAGCTACCCTGGCAGAATATCAGAAAAACCCCACTGCGGGAAGGGCTGGTGAAGAAAAACTTACCAGCATCTGGCCCAGCCATCCCTATGAAGGCCACAAGTGGGGAATGGCCATTGACTTGAATTCTTGCATCGGTTGTAATGCCTGTGTTTTGGCCTGTCAGGCTGAAAACAATATTCCAGTAGTAGGCAAAGAACAGGTCTTAAGAGGTCGGGAAATGGCCTGGATCCGGATTGACCGCTATTATTCCGGTGAACCTGACAATCCGGAAGTAGTTCATCAGCCCATGCTCTGTCAACACTGTGAAAATGCACCTTGTGAGACGGTCTGTCCGGTGATTGCCACTTTGCATAATGAAGAAGGTTTAAACTTGCAGATTTATAACCGCTGTATTGGTACCCGCTATTGCTCCAACAACTGTCCTTACAAGGTCAGAAGATTCAATTGGTTTGATTACAATCAGGATCTGGCTACTCCTTTGGACTTGGTGTTAAATCCAGATGTGACTGTCAGGACCAAAGGGGTAATGGAAAAATGCAGTTTCTGTACCCAGCGTATCCGAGAAGCGAAAGAAAACGCCAAAAAGGAAAATCGGCAGGTGCGAGATGGTGAGATGAAAACTGCCTGCCAGCAGACCTGTCCGACTCAAGCCATTCTGTTTGGTGACCTAAATGACCCGGACAGCCAAGTGACCAAACTCAGGGAGGATCCCAGAGGGTATCATGTTTTGGAAATTTTGAACACCCGACCTTCGATTACCTATTTGACTAAAATTCGCAATCGCCCTGGAGCAAGTGAAAAATCATAGGATATATTGCACAAATTGATGGAGATGAAAATTTTTTTGAGGAAGATAAATTATACAAATCATTCTGATACCCAAGCAAGCCAAAATTAGTATTATAAAATGAAATTGAGAAAAAATAAGACCGAGGAGTAAAGATTAAAAAAATGGAGAATTTGACAAGATAATTTTTTAGAGAAATTATGCAGCCCACAGAGATCAAATTAATTAGTGAGCCTTTGATCAGCCCTAAAATCCAGATGGGGGATGTCACCGCCGATATTGCTCGTCCCACCGAGAGAAGACCATCCAAATTATGGCTGGCACTTTTGGGATTGTCTATGGCTTGTATGGGAGTTGGGGTAGTGGTGGTTTATTACAACGTCACGGTCGGCTTAGGAATCAATGGCTGGAATCATCCAGTAATGTGGGGGGTTTATATAACGAACTTTGTGTTCTGGATTGGTATCGGCCATGCTGGAACTTTAATTTCAGCTATTCTGTTTCTGCTCAGACAGCGCTGGCGAACTTCCATAAACCGCTCTGCTGAAGCTATGACTATTTTTGCGGTGATCTGCGCGGGTTTGTTCCCGGTCCTGCACATCGGACGGGCCTGGATAGCTTATTGGGTTTTCCCCTATCCTAACGAGAGACTGTTGTGGGTGAATTTCCGCTCTCCTTTGGTCTGGGACGTGTTTGCCATCTCCACCTATTTTACCATATCCCTTTTGTTCTGGTACCAAGGGCTGATTCCGGATTTTGCCACATTGCGGGACAAAGCTACCACCGCCATTCGTAAAAAGATCTATGGACTCCTATCTTTGGGCTGGACCGGTTCAGTGCGGGACTGGAATCATTATGAAAAAGCTTATCTTTTGTTTGCTGGATTGGCTACTCCTTTAGTGTTATCAGTACATAGTATAGTTTCAATGGACTTTGCGGTCTCACTTTTACCGGGCTGGCATTCCACCATCTTTCCCCCTTATTTTGTGGCCGGGGCTATTTTTTCCGGGATGGCAATGGTGGTGACTTTGCTGGTGGTTATGCGGAAATTTTTCAACTTGCAGGAATATATCACTATCAATCACTTAGAATATATGAACAAGATCATCTTGGTTACCTCCCTGATGGTGGGGTATGCCTATCTGGTGGAATTTTTTATCGCCTGGTACAGCGAAAATCCTTTTGAAAGATACACTTTCTGGAGCCGAGCCACTGGAGATTATGCTTGGGCCTTCTGGATTATGTTTATTTGCAATGTGGTGGTTCCCCACATTTTTTGGTTTAAGAAGATGAGGCGACACCTGCCGGTGATGTTTATAGTTTCAATTCTAGTTAACGTGGGAATGTGGCTGGAGCGATTTGTGATTATTGTGACGTCTTTGCATCGCGATTATATTCCATCTAATTGGGCTTACTATAAACCCCGGTTGCCGGACATAGGCATAACACTAGCTTCCTTTGGGTTATTTTTCACACTCTTTTTGCTTTTCGCCCGATTTTTCCCGACCGTCTCCATGGCTGAAATTAAGGGAGTTTTGGGTCATTTTTCAGGCTCAAAAAACAAATCTAAGGAGAAAGATCAACGTGGCCAGAATTAAACCTCCTTTAGTAATCGGGTTTTTTGAAGATCCACAGACCTTATTAGAAGCAGCCGGACAGGTCCGAGAAAAGGGATTAAAAAACGTAGACGCCTTTACTCCTTATCCGGTGAATCATCTTCCAGAAGCCCTGGGGATAAAACGCTCCTGGGTTCCCTGGGCCACTTTAGTAGCTGGTTTTAGTGGTGCCACCTTAATTTATACTTTTATGTATTGGACCTCGACAGTGGACTGGCCGGTAAACGTAGGCGGAAAACCGTTCCACTCCTGGCCCGCCTTTATACCTATCACCTTTGAAGGAGGAGTGCTTTTGGGAGGAGTGGCCACTTTTATAGCCCTTCTTTTAGCTTGTGGTTTACCCAGACGCAAGCCATTTATAATCGACCCTCAACTCACTAACGACCGGTTTGCTTTAGTCATTCCGGAAAAAGAAAATCCGGGAAAGGGAAACTTGGAAGAATTCTTAAAAAACATAGGAGCCCATGAAGTCAAAAGGATTCTGGCTTAGCTGGCTTTTAATAGTAATAATGGTATTGATCAGCTCTTGTTCCAAAACCAAGAGCAAACCGGAGCTATTATATACTCCCAATATGACCAATTCTCCGGCTTTGAAGGCTCAGGAGCAGGATTCCAAAGATTTGAATTATAGGGCTAATAGAATTCCAGTCCCAGGGACAGTCCCCAGAGATTACGAACCATATCCTTATGCCACGGCTGACACAGTGGGACCAGCCCGAGAGTTGATAAATCCACTGCTCCCGAGCTTATCCATATTACAAACAGGACAGAAATATTACAATACTTTTTGCATCGTCTGTCATGGCCCCAAAGGGGATGGGAATGGTTACATCGTGCCAAAGTTTCCGGCTCCACCCAGTCTTTTGACTGAAAAAATTGCCCAGTGGGAGGATGGTCGGATTTATCATATGATTACCAAAGGTCGAGGGAATATGCCCAGCTATGCTTTTCAGTTGGAGCCCTCTCAGCGCTGGGCCATTGTGCATTATCTCCGAGTGCTTTATCGGGCTGCCCATCCCCAGCCACAAGATTTGGAGGAGATGCAAAGACTCAAACTAGATTTCACCGAGGATGAACCGGATACTTCCACTGTTAGCCGCTGGCCCAAGAAATGAGAGGACCAGGAGCCCGACCTGATTTGAGAAAAAAGTAACTTTTATAGAATGAAAAAAACCTGAAAGATTAGAATATAAAAAGTGGATTTATTAAAAGCATACAAACTATTCTGTAAAAAATTGTGATATGGAAATATCTAAAGTGGATAGAATAGAAGAACAGAGCAACTTGGTTCCTAATCCCGGGCCTTTAAAGCTCTCTCCAAAAGTGAGAATTGTCTTGGGGGTATCTGTTTTAATTGGACTGGTGACTTTTATTTTGGCATTGAATATAGCTCCGCAAAAAGCCTGGTCAAATTTTTTGGTCAATCAGTTTTATTTTCTGTGCTTGAGCTTAGCCGGTTTATTCTTTGTGGCTTTGAACCATGCCACCCGGGCTACCTGGTCTGTGGCACTCCGCCGAGTCGCGGAGGGGTTGGCGGTTTATCTGCCAGTAGCGGCTTTTCTATATCTGGGATTAATCATAGGAGCACAATATATTTATCCCTGGGCTAAGCCGGGGTTTTTAGAAGAACACCCTTTGCATTACGAAGGCTTGCCTCCTTTGGGTGGTCGACGCAATTATTTAACGGTTCCGTTTTTTTCGGCGCGGCTTGTGGGCTCGATTTTGATTTGGATTTTATATGCCTTTTTTTTGGTGCGTAACTCCCTCAGACAGGAAAAAACTCAAGCTTTGGAGCTGACCAAAAAGAACATCAACCTGTCAGTGGCCTTTCTGCCGGTCTTTGCCTTAACATTTACCCTGACCGCCTTCGATCTTCTGATGTCCTTAGAACCCCGCTGGTACTCCACCATCTTTGCGGTCTACTGTTTTGCCGGTTTGTTTCAGGCCGGTTTATCTCTGATTATTATTTTAACCATCTGGCTCAGACGCCAGGGTCCCTTGGCCGAGGTAGTCAAGCCGGACCACTTAAAAGATTTAGGGGTTTTGCTGTTTGCCTTCACGGTATTTATGGCTTACATTGGGTTTTCTCAATTTATGTTGATCTGGTATGCCAATCTGCCTGAGGAAACCTTTTTCTTTATGAAGAGAATAAAATCCGGCTGGCTGTCATACGCTCTGGCACTTCCTCTTCTCAAATTTATAATCCCTTTTTTGGCTTTATTGTCCCAGGCAGCTAAAAGGAATGAAAAAATAATGCTGAGCGTCGCTTCCATTGTGTTGTTGGGAGAATGGCTGGACATATACTGGATAGTGGTCCCGGTTTTTCAAGAAACCCCTCCGGTCTGGGGCTGGGTGGAGATTGGAATGTTAATCGGATTTTGGGGAGTCTTCTGGTATGCGGTCACAAGTTTTTTCCGCAAAAATTCAGTTTTGGCTACGGGTGACCCGAGAATCCTGGAAAGTATCAATTGGAAACATTAGAAGTAAAAAATATTAAACAAAAGAAAAGTTAAAACGTAATCTAAGCGAATGTTAGCAAACCAGATGAATGAGACTACACCAACCCCTACGTCAAACGTCTTACTGTGGTTTATAGCCATAGTAGTGATAGCAGCGGTAGTGGTGGGGATTTTTTTGAGCGGATACAAGAGAGGAGTTTCCATCGGAGGTAAAACTCCCCAGAAACCGGAGACTATCTCAGTTAGTTCAGCCAAAGTGGATTTGAGTGCACTGCGGATTCCGACCCCGGAGTTGGTCACCAAAGGGAAACAACTATTTCTGGTCAACTGCGCTTCTTGCCATGGCCCGGAAGGAAAAGGGGATGGAGAAAGGGCAGCTGAGTTGAATCCTAAGCCCAGAAATTATCACACTGAAAAATTTAAGTTCGGGGAGACCTCTCCCCAGATCTATAAGACCCTTACCGATGGCTCCCCAGGTACCTCTATGCCAGCTTTTGCTTTGCTGCCGGCTGAAGACCGCTGGGCTTTGGTACATTATGTGCGCAGTTTAATCCCTAATCCGCCACCTGATCCCGCTGAAGGTTTGGCTAAATCAGCAGGAGAAATAAAAACTACCTCACCCACTCCGATTGTGGCTGCTCAGGTTAAAACTGGACCGCGGATTCCCATTAAACTAGCTATGGAAAAATTAGCCGTTCCAGAACCAACCTTAGAAAAGCAAGTCCCAATTGAGTCTGAGCGTAAAGGTTTTGTTCTTTATACCCGGCATTGTGCCACCTGCCACGGGGCAGCTGGAGACGGTAGAGAAACTGTGGACCTTTTGAGACTCAACCCCTACGTTTACGTCAAATCCAGAAATTTGAGAAACCCCCAAGGGGCCTGGATCAAGGATGAAAACTTTTTTGCCAGAACTGTCAGAACCGGGCCTCCAAGTCACCTGATGCCGGGCTTTAAGAACCTGACTCAAAGCGAGATTGGGTTACTTCACCAATATGTCAAAAAATTGGTCAGTTCACAGCTAAAGACGAAATGAAGAAAAAAATTTTAATCTTTGCGACCCTGTTTATAGCTTTATTTTCTTTATACCAGATTCTTTATGCAGAGCAGCCCTTGACCAATTGGCTGCAGAACCCAGCTACTCCCTTAGCCAAAGATGTCAGAACCAATTTCTGGATTTCAATGTTGGCAATTTTACCTTTTCTTCTGCTATCAGAAGGATTGCTTTTTTATGCCATAGTCAAATTCAAAGCCAAACCAAATGCCAAGCCGGCCACTTTTCATGAAAATGTTCGCCTTGAAATTGCCTGGACCATTTTACCTGCTCTGGCTTTAATTATTATAGCTTTCCCGACTTTCACGACGCTGAAAAAAATGGAAGTACCCCCCAAAAGTGATTTAGTGGTGGAGGTAATCGGACATCAGTTTTTCTGGGAATATAAATACCCCAAATATGAAATAAACTTTGCCGAAAAACCTCTGGTGGTGCCGGTAAACAAAGTGGTAACTTTAAACTGCACCAGCGTGGATGTAATTCACTCCTGGTTTGTGCCGGCTTTCGGGGTGAAGCAGGATGCCAATCCGGGACGAATCACGCATGCCTGGTTTAAAGCTTTACAAACCGGAACTTACAAAGGGCAATGCGCGGAGTTGTGCGGTGCTTTGCATGCTTTGATGTATATCACAGTAAAGGTAGTGACGGATGAAGAATTTGAGACCTGGCTGGAAAAGAATAAGCCAGTACCCGTTACCCCAACAGAAGCTACAGCTCCGGTAAAAAGTAAAACTTAAGTTTGGCAGGTGAGAAAATGTCAGATTATAAAAAATCAAAATTAGACGGCATCAAAGATTGGCTGACCACCACTAACCATAAGAAAATCGGGATAATGTATTTGTGGTTTGCTCTGTTCAACGCGGTGGTGGGCGGAAGCTTGGCCGGTCTGATTAGGACTCAACTTTTTAACCCGGAGGGAAAATTATTAACTCCGGAGATGTACAATCAAGTCATGTCCATGCACGGAACTTTGATGATATTTTTTGTGATTATTCCAGCCATGGTGGGCTTCGGCAACTACATAGTTCCAATCCAAATCGGTGCCAGAGATATGGCCTTCCCCAAACTCAACGCGTTGACCTTCTGGATACAAATACCAGCGGCCTTATTGATGTTCTCCAGTTTTTTGGTACCGGGTGGAACTACCCAGGCTGGCTGGACCGGGTATGCTCCTTTAACCTCCAAAGCATTTTCCGGAACTCCGGGAGTGGATATGTGGATTTTCGGTCTGCACTTAGTGGGTATGGGTTCCATTTTAGGTGCGATTAACTTTTTGGTTACCATAATAAACATGCGGGCACCCGGAATGAAGTTTTTCAAAATGCCACTTTTAAGCTGGACCTGGTTTGTCAATGCTGTTTTAATGTTAGTAGCTACTCCGGTCTTAGCCGGAGCGATCACCATGCTTTTATCGGACCGGCACTTAGGGACCTCCTTCTTCCAGCCAGCCGGAGGAGGAGACCCAATCTTATATCAGCATCTATTTTGGTTTTATTCTCACCCGGCAGTATATATAATGGTTTTACCGGGCATGGGTTTAGTTTCTATGGTCCTGCCAGCTTTTGCCCACAAAAAAATCTTTGGCTATAAAGGATTGGTCTTAGCCACCTGTGGAATCGGATTCATCGGTTTTTTGGTCTGGGGGCATCATATGTTTGCCAGCGGCATTGACCCGGTCCTGCGCTCCATTTTCGCTTTTATGACCATGGTGATTGCGGTTCCCACCGGCATCAAAATTTTTTCCTGGATTGCCACAATCTGGGGAGGGACCTTGCGGTTCACTACCGCTATGAAATTCGGCTTGGCTTTCATTTCTCTGTTTGTAATCGGAGGAATGAGCGGACTGACTTTAGCTGTTATTCCTTTTGACGTTCAGGTGCATGACACATACTATGTCGTTGCTCATTTACATTATGTCTTGTTCGGCGGCTCCATGATGACTCTTTTAGCCGGTCTATTTTTCTATTTTCCTAAAATGTCTGGTCGAGTTTTAGATGAAAAGTTAGGAAAAATTTCCTTCTGGCATATTTTCATTGGCATGAATCTGACTTTCTTACCTATGCACTGGTTAGGCATTATGGGGATGACTCGCCGAGTCTCCTCCTATCCGCAAAGGCCGGAGTTCGCCTTTCTTAACCGATTTGAAATGTTAGGATATCTTTTGATGTTAGGTGGCGGGATTTTGATTCTGTACAACATTTTTAAGACCTTGCGAAAACCTAAAACTGCTACAGCCGACCCCTGGGATGTCAACGGCATTCAGAATACTTTGGAATGGACCATTTCCAGCCCTCCCCCGCCTGAAAATTTTGAAACTATACCGGTGGTAAGATGAGGTTTTTGTTCAAACATACTTCAGAAGATGTTGAAGAAAAAGTTAAGCCCACTTCTGCAACTCCCTTTCAAGGTCACAGAAGAGTCGCTTCCTGGCTTCTTTTTCTGACGATATTAGTAGCTATTTTAATCCTGTGGGGTGGAATTGTGCGGCTTTCCGGCTCCGGTTTATCCATTCCGGACTGGCCTTTGATTAACGGGTCGCTTCTGCCACCTCTGTCTGATTCCGACTGGCAGAAAGTTTATCAAAGTTATAAGTCTCAGGTTTCTAACCTGACAGACCCTCAAAGCAGTGTCGAAATTTCCTTAAGCAGATTCAAATTTATGTTTGCGATCGAGTACATCCACCGATTTTTGGCCAGCATCGTGGGAATTATCTTTTTGGCGATTTTTATCTTAAGCCTGAAAGTTAAGTCGGTCTGGATACAAAACCGAAGATTGCTAATCCCGGCCGCAATTTTACTTTTGAGTCAGGCGATATTAGGCGGAGTAGTGGTGAAAAAAGAATTGCAGGCAGAATTGGTGGCCGTTCACCTGGGATTGGCATTTTTATTTTTTGGGCTACTTTTATGGATGGCTTTGAAAATATCCGTAACAGAAGCAAATCTTTCTGTCCAAAAGAAATCTAAAGGAACTGCTTTGGCCTGGATAACCATGGGTGTGGTCTTCATGCAGATTATTTCAGGCGGTCTGATGGCAGGAACTAAAGCCGGGTTGGTTTTGAATACTTTTCCCAAGATGGGAGATTATCTGGTTCCGCCGGTGTCGGCTCTGTGGAGTACCATCTATGAAACACCTTTTCACAATCTGATTCAAAATCAGATTACCATTCAATTCATCCATCGCTGGTGGGCAGTTTTGGCAATTATCATGATAATGGTTTTAGTCTTTGCATCCGTGGGAAAAAAGCTATCAGCCCGCGGAAGAATTGCCCTAAGATTGGTGGGCTCTCTGGCTATCTTTCAGCTCTTATTGGGAATCGGGAATCTGATGATGAAAGCCCCTTTCGGCATGAGTTTGGCGCATCTGGCAGTGGGTCTTTTGCTGTTTGGCTTCTTAATTTTAATAACACATGAAAATAAATATGGTTATGCGACTTAACATCAACGATTATATAAAATTAACCAAACCCAAAATTCTGCTATTGGTAATTCTGACCGGAATTACCGCTTTGGTAGTGGAGAAGAGTCTGCTTTCCGAACCATGGAAGTTTTTGCTGGTGGTTTTGGCACTTGCCTTAACCGGTGGCTGTGCTAATGCTTTGAATCAGTATTTTGAAAGAGATATAGATTCCCAGTTTGAGCGGACTAAAAATAAAAGACCACTTCCCTTGGGTAAAATTTCACCGCTTCAAGCTTTGATATTTGCCATTCTGCTGGGCGTTTTAGCGGTAACGATTTTGACGGTATTCTTCAATCTGTTCTCCGCTGTATTATCTCTTTTCACTATTTTGTATTACAGTTTGTTTTACACTTTATGGCTTAAACCCAGAACCCATCAGAATATTGTAATCGGGGGAGCTGCCGGAGCCATGGGACCGGTGATTGCCTGGGCAGCCGCCACTGGCACGCTGGAATTAACTCCCACGATTTTATTCTTGATAATCTTTTTCTGGACTCCGCCCCATTTTTGGGCTTTGGCTTTATGTCTCAAAGAGGACTACCAAAAGGTCAAAATTCCCATGCTGCCGGTAGTAAAAGGGGACAAAGAAACTTTGCGCCAGATTTTTATTTATACTTTGGTGCTGTTTGGGATTAGCTTGGCTTTGCTTATGGTGAAGGCCGGTCTTTTATATTTAGTGGCGGCCCTGATTTTAGGCCTTCTGTATTTATGGAAGGCCATTTTAGCTTGGAGAAAACCCAGTGTTAAATATGTCTGGGGTTTGTTTGGTTATTCGATTTTGTATCTATTTATCCTATTCGTAATAATCATAATCGACGTATTTTGGCATAAATCTTTGTGAGGTAAGCCTAATGCAATCAGAACCAGAGCCAAAGCAACCTAAGAAGAAAAAGAATTTAAGACTGTTTTTGATTTTAGCCGGACTGGGGATATTTATGTTTGTTTTTGCCTTTATCAATGTCCCCTTGTTCAGAATGTACTGCCAGAAAGTGGGGATAGCCATATCACCCAATTCCAAAGCCAGCCCGGAGACCAAATCCAGCGGCCGAAAGGTGACCGTACTTTTTACCAGCGTAGTGGCCAACAACGCTCCGATTTTATTCAAACCCAAAGATTCTTTTCAGAATATAGTCCTGGGTGAAACTGCCAAAAATGAATAT
>Ga0154874_155_pt1 | contig 12656 bp, 12 predicted proteins | sample Rifle2008BG19ft_FD_105846 | JGI IMG/M metagenome (GOLD analysis project Ga0154874, IMG submission 105846) | candidate division Zixibacteria bacterium RBG_19FT_COMBO_42_43
CTTACTTTTACTTTGGCTTTATTACGACAAGCCCTACCCAAAGTTACCACTTTGATTAAATCCTCCATTTTTTCTTCCAAAGCCGAATCGATATAAGTCGTCTCGGCTTGAGGGAATCTATCCAGGTGAACACTTCGGGGAGAACCAGGCACAACCTTGGCCACCAGCTCCTGATAAATTTTCTCCGAAGTAAAAGGGATATAGGGAGCAGATAATTTACAAACCGTGACCAGGGCTTCCCCCAAGGTCTGATAAGCGGATAATTTATCCTTATCTTCTTTGGATTTCCAAAATCTGCGGCGGTTTCTTCTGACATACCAGTTGGATAAATCATCGATTACAAAATCAGAAATCCAGCGAGCCACTCTGGTCAGCTCATATTCTTCTAAAGATCGGTTAACTTTTTGCACCAAACTGCTTAATTTAGATACCAGCCAGCGGTCGATGTCCGGTCTTTCTGCGACTTCTATTTCAACCTGATTAGGTTTGAATTTATCAATGTTGGCATACAGTGCCCAGAAGGAATAAGTGTTAACCAGGGTCCCTAAAAATTTGCTTGTAACCTCAGTCACACCTTGGGGGTCAAACTTAGTAGGAATCCAGGGCTGGCTGACCGAAAGTAAGTACCAGCGCAAAGCATCTGCACCGTCTTTATTCAGAATCGTTTCCGGTTCCACCACATTGCCTTTGGATTTACTCATCTTCTGGCCGAATTTATCCTGAATGAATTCGATTACGATAACATTCTTATAAGCGGGCTGGTCGGATAGGAAAGTAGAAATTGCCAGCAGGGAATAAAACCAGCCCCGGGTCTGGTCAATGGCTTCGGAGATAAAATCAGCCGGGAAATTTTTCTCAAATCTATCTTTGTTTTCAAAAGGGTAATGCCACTGAGCATATGGCATAGCCCCGGAGTCAAACCAGACGTCGATTACCTCCGGTGTTCTGACCATTTTGCCTTGGCATTTTTCACATTTCAAACTTATTTGGTCCACATAAGGTTTGTGCAAATCTAATGGTTCGGGAATATTTTCGCCTGATTTTCTTAATTCACCGATGCTTCCAATAGATTTCTCACTCTGGCATTTTTCACAAACCCAGATATTCAAAGGGGTGCCCCAGAATCTCTCTCGGGACAAAGACCAGTCCACATTATTTTCCAGCCATTCTCCGAATCTCCCTTTACCTACTTCAGCAGGAACCCAGTTAATCATATTGTTGTTTTTGATCAGCTTATCTTTATAAGCAGTGGTCTTGATGTACCAGGATTTTCTAGCATAATAAATCAAAGGTGTATCGCATCTCCAGCAGAAAGGGTAACTGTGCAGATATTTTTCCTCTTTATATAGAAGCCCTCTTTTTTTCAAATCCTGGATAATCAGAGGGTCGGCATCCTTAATAAACATCCCTTGCCAGTGGGTAACTTCAACAGTGAACTTTCCGGCATCATCAATCGGTTGCGGCTTGGGCAAATTATACTTTTGTCCCAAATTGTAATCATCAGCTCCGAAAGCCGGTGCAATATGCACAATCCCGGTTCCTTCTCCTAAGCTGACAAAATCAGCCACGTTGGAGTAATAGGCCGGCTTGTCAATTTTAACAAAGGTGAACAGAGGTCTATATTTGGTTTTCTCTAAATCTTTGCCTTTGAACTCTTTTTCAATCGTATAATCACCCTTCAATACTTCCAAGCGGTCTTTGGCTAAAATCAATTTCTCCTTATTGTGCAAGACTTCCACATAAGTAGCCTCCGGATTTAAAGCCAGAGAAACATTGGAGATTAAAGTCCAGGGTGTGGTTGTCCAGACTAGGAAAAAAGTGTCGGGCTTATCTTCTAAAGCTACTTTCACAAAAACCGAAGGGTCTTCCACCTGGTCATACCCTAAAGCTACTTCGTGGCTGGAGAGACCTGTACCACAGCGGGGACACCAGGGAACAATCTTGTCCCCTCTGTAAATCATTCCTTTTTTGTGATACTCGGATAAAATCCACCAGATGGTTTCAATATATTCATTGGAGCAGGTGATGTAAGCATCCTCCAAATCCAGCCAGTAGCCGATTCTTTCGGTCAGCCAGTCCCAGTCTTTTTTGTATTTAAAAACCGATTCCCGGCACTTTTGGTTGAACTTGGCAATCCCGTATTCGATAATTTTGGCTTTATTTTCTAATTTCAGCTCTTTTTCAACTTCCAGTTCCACCGGCAGACCGTGGGTATCCCAGCCTGCTTTTCTTTCCACCAGAAACCCCTGCATAGTTTTGTATCTGCAGACCAAGTCTTTGGTGGTCCGGGAAATCACGTGATGAATTCCGGGTCTGCCGTTAGCCGTGGGTGGACCTTCATAAAAGACAAAACGAGGGGAGTTTTGACGGATTTCAAGTGATTTCTCAAAAATTTTATTTTCTTTCCAGAATTTTAAAATCTCCTCCTCTAATTCCGGAAAAGAAAATTTCTTCCCGAATTCCTGATACATAAATAATTATACGTTTATGGTGAGTTTATTCACTCTGACATATCGGTTTATCCCGCAGGGGAACGAGTCTAACCATTAGAACTTGATTTTTTCAACAACCTCGGAGATAAGTTGTCTTAGAAGCGGTTCAGACTTATTGGCGCAGGCGATGATTTCTTCCAGACTGGTGGGTTTTAAAGCGTCCGGCAGTCCCATATCCGTGATAATAGAAAATCCCAAAACTTTGGTTCCCTGATGCCGGGCTACGATTACTTCGGGAACCGTGGACATTCCTACAACATCCGCCCCAATGGTTCTCAAGAACCGATATTCAGCCGCGGTTTCCAGATTCGGTCCGGAAACTGAAACATAAACTCCCCGGTTCAGTTTCATCCCTAAATTCAAAGCCACATTTTCAGCCAGCTGGACTAACTCTTTGTCATAGCAATTATACATGTCCGGAAAACGGGGTCCCAAAGTTTCATCATTGGGTCCAATCAAAGGATTATCTCCCTGCAGATTGATATGGTCTGTAATCAACATCAAATCTCCGGACTTAAACTGCGGATTTAAACCGCCGCAGGCATTGGAGACAATCAAGATTTTAATTCCCAGGGCCTTCATAACCCGCACCGGAAAAGTAACCTGCTGCATCGAATACCCTTCGTAATAATGAAACCTGCCCTGCATGGCCACCACTTTGTTACCACTCAAATCTCCGAATAAAAGTTTTCCGGCATGGCTTTCCACCGTAGAAACCGGAAAATGGGGAATGGTTTCATATCCCACCGTCGTCTCCAACTTAATTCCGGAAGCCAGAGACCCTAGGCCGGTCCCCAAGATAATTCCAATCCGGGGTTCTAATTTGGTTTTGGTGCGGATGAAATTAACAGCTTCGGTAATCTGCTGCTTTAAATTAGGGGTAGACATAATTAGACTTCCGTATCCGGCAGGTCCTCTTTTTCCACCCTTTCTAAGTCAGTGAAGGTCTGTTCCACGATTTTTTCGATTTTTTTATCCTGGGCAAAGTTGTCCAAAAGGTTATCCTGGTTATCCAAGAAGGCTTTAAAGTGAGTCAAAAACTCCTGTTTTAATTCTTGCAGGCGAGACATTTTTTGTTTTAAAGTATAGACTTCTTTTTCGGCCTCTTTTAAAATCTGCTCTCTTTGGACCTGGGCTTCTCTTAAAATTAGCTGGCTTTCTTTTTGAGTCGCCAGCTTGGCTTCATCCAATGATTTTTGCACGGTTACCAGGGTATTCTGCCAGGACTCCTCCATCTTTTTATAATTTTCCAAAGATTCTTCCAGCTCTTTGATTTTTTCCTGCAGTCCGTTGTTTAGGCCTAATAGCTGCTCAAACTCTTCAGCCACGATTTCCAAAAAAGCGGATACTTCCAACTTATCAAAACCCCGAAAGGCCTTGGAGAACTCCTGTTTTTTGATATCCAGAGCTGTCAGCTTCATATTCTAACTCCTGGGACCGAAAATGGCCGTCCCGATTCTCAACATATTGGACCCTTCTTCGATAGCTTCCTCAAAATCAGAGCTCATTCCCATAGATAAATACTCTAACTCAAGATTAGACATTTTTACTTTCTCCAGTTTTTCATAAATTCCTCTTAGCTGCCGGAAGGCCTGACGAACTTTTTGCTTATCATCGCTTGCAGGTCCGACAGTCATTAATCCTCTAATCCTTAAATTCTCCAGTTTCTGCATCTCTCTAATTAGATTTTCGGTCTGTTCCGGTTTTACTCCATACTTGGTCGGCTCCCCTGAGGTATTAACTTCAATTAGAATCGGAAAAATTTCATTTTTTTCTTTAGCTCTGCGGTCTATTTCTTCCGCCAACTTTAAACTGTCCACCGATTGTATCATCTCAAAAATCTCCAGGGCTTTTTTGACTTTATTGGTCTGCAGATGCCCTACCAGATGCCACAAAACTTTTTTATCTATCTGGTCATACTTGGCCTGGGCTTCCTGGACCTTATTTTCTCCGATTATTTCAATCCCACAGTCGAGAGCCTCATTTATCTTTTCGACCGCTACATTCTTGGTAACTGCTACTATTTTTATTTCCTGGGGATTCCTTTTTACTTTTTCACAAGCTTTGAAAATTTTAGCTCTAAGTCGGCTTAAATTTTCTTCGATTCCACTCATTAAAGTAGTAAATAATACAGGATAAGCTTTAAAAAGCAACTACTTCTTGCTCTTTATCAACTTATGTATTATATTACTGCCACAGAGAAATTTAGGGAGGGAAGTTTGAAAGTCAAAAAAGCTATTCTACTATTATTAACATTTCTTTTCAATATTTCTGTCTTGGCTCAGGTGGACACGGCTTGGGTAAGACGTTATAATGGTCCGGGAAATGGAGTAGATTCAGCTACTGCATTGGCCGTGGATGATAGCGGAAATGTATATGTGACTGGTGGTAGCTATGGCAATGGCACTTATCTTGATTATACAACAGTTAAGTATGCACCTAATGGAAATATCTTATGGGTAAGAACATACGACGGACCCGCTTCGGGTGACGATATTGCTACTTCTATAAAAGTAGATGGAAAAGGTAATGTATATGTAACTGGGAGTAGTGATGGCCAGTGGGGAGTAACTTATTTTGATTACGCCACAATAAAGTATTCTAGTAATGGTGCCATACTATGGGTCAGACGCTATAATGGACCTGTGAATAACAGAGATCTGGCCACCACTTTGGCAATCGACGGAAAAGAGAATGTGTATGTGACAGGCACAAGTTGGGGTGGTATTACAGGAGATGACTACGCTACCATAAAGTATGGTCCAGATGGAGATACAATATGGGTAAGACGTTATAACGGACCCGGAAACAGTGATGATATTGCTACTGCTTTAACAGTGGATGACAGCGGGAATGCGTACGTGACTGGTATTAGTTTTGATACCATCACTTTTGGGGATATAGTTACTATTAAGTATTCTCCCAACGGAGACACTCTATGGTTGCGGCGTTTCGACGGACCAGCTCACGGCTCCGACATTCCTTGGGATTTAGATATAGATAGGAGTGGGAATGTTTATGTTACGGGCAGGACATCTGATACTGTAACTTTATTTGATTATGTTACCCTCAAGTATGACCTTAATGGAAATCTTTTATGGCTAAAATATCACGATGGTGGACTATATGGTTCCAGTGATGAATCTAGAGCTTTAACAGTTGATGACAGTGGAAATGTGTACGTGACGGGAGTAGTTGGATCATTTCCAAACACGGATTACGGTACCATAAAGTATGCTGCTAATGGAGATGTCGTATGGCAAAGAGTTTATAACGGTCCTTGGGACAATGATGAAATAGCCATTGCCTTAGACGTTGACGTTTTTGGAAATGTATATGTTACTGGTCGCAGTAACCTTTATCTTGATTATGACTATGCCACGCTTAAGTATACTCCAGAAGGGGATACAGTCTGGGTAAGACATTACGACGGTCCCGCCAACGGTAATGACTTTCCTTCCGCTTTAAAAGTTGATGATAAAGGGAATGTTTATGTAGTGGGTAGTTCGAGTAGGTTGTCCTATCCCAGTAGTTATGATTACCTCACCATTAAATGTATTCAATTTGACTGTATTGCTTTAGCCGGAGATGCTACGGCAGATAATAAAATTCTTTTACCTGATATTGTTACCCTCATCAATTATCTCTTCAAATCTCAACCCGCCCCCAATCCTTTCTGCCGAGGTGATGCCAATGCTGATAGTAATATTCAACTCTCAGATATTATGTACCTAATTAATTTTATTTTTAAATCCGGTCCAGCACCGGTGAAAAATAGGGAATGCTGTTTGTAGAGAATTTTTTATTAATTTAGGTAGGAATTTTCAACAATTTTTTTAGAAGCTTTTCTATATCTTCAACTTTGAAGGGCTTGCTCAAAAAACCATCCGCAATTTCAGCCACCATAGCATCCTGTGGCGGTCCTAAGTTAAAACCGGAAATGACCACCACCGGCAGCTTAGGATAATTATCTTTGACAAATCTCAATAAATCCAGCCCGCTCATTTTGGGCATCCGCATATCGGTTATGACTAAGTCGTACTCTTCTTCTTTCAGAAACCGCAGGGCTTCTTCGCCGTCGTTGGCTTGGGTGCTTTGACACTGAAATACCTCCAAAATATCCCCTAACAAACTGGACATATTGATGTTGTCATCTACAATCAGGACTTTTCGGGTCAACATTTGGTTCCTGGGTTCAAAGTGTCCGGGCAAAGCTGCACTCACCTATTATTTCGGCATTTTGCGGAGCAAGATTTATACAGGAAAAAATATAAAAAAAAATTGTATAAAAAGGGAGCAAAATGAGGGAGATAAGCTCAGAAAATAGGAGAAATTTTCACTAAATTAGAGGGTAAAATTGCCTAAAATGCACAAGTGACAATGCCGCCGTCAGTGCTTTTTCTTGCCCAGATGGATCTTCCAGTACAGTCCAATAGCTGCTCCATCCAGACTCAAATCCTTCACTCCGAAACCGTCATCTTTCCAGACATCTTTGACTTCCCAGGCCAGTCCCAGAGTAAATGCTACCACACAGGCATCTTCCAGGGAAAGTCCCAGGCCATAATGCAAAACTGAAACCAGAAAATAAGAGCCCAAAAAATGAATGGCATCCCAGTAAATGGGGTCAAAGGTAAAACTCCAGTTCACCAGATTATAGTCATGCACATTAGGTTTCCTGGTTTTGATTTTTAGCTAAGAATAAGATGCTCTGCAAAGAAGCGGTTACGTTGGATAGAACCTTGGAATATCTTTTCAGAAGCTCGGTGTACTGCCATCTGACCGAAAATGCTTTTTCCGGAAACTCAAAAAGCTCCAGCAGGGTATTTTTGTAAATTTCATCAATGTACCCTAACACATAAAAGGGGAAATCCCCCACGTCGGGGTCGTTGGCTTCTCCCCGGGCAATCCGGTCTTTGTAGATTTCCACTTTTTCTAACATGACAGTCCCGAAACACCAGGGGGTCATAATCACCCCTAAATTGCTGGAGTCAGAATAAAAGGAGAAGATATTTTTCAGAAGTAAGTCTAGGATAATCTTGCGGGCCCGGTAATAGGCCAGACTCTCAGACCGGGTCGGAGGAGTCTGGCTCAATTTTCCCTCTAAGCTGGACAGGTCAAGCTGGCACTTTTGCTCTATTTTTTCTAAAAACTGATAATATTCTTCGAAGTAAACTTTGGTATTTTCACTGATGGTATAGATGAAATACCCTTTTTCATCTTTCCCGATTTTGGGCTCCGACTGCCTTTCCAGCCACTGGGGAGGGAAGCCTCTTTTGAAGCCGTTGATAAGTTTTTCTGCACCCATAACCACACTCCCTTTGAGCAAAAAGAGTGCCTTGTAATAAAATTGACCAGAAAGTATCAGGCCCTGATTTTAAGCCCCAAGTAAGATGTTCAATTTAAACAAGATAGAAATGACTAGAAAAATTCACTCAAATTTACCAGCACAATTTCTGAACAAAGCTTGTGCAAGATGCTTCATACAATCTGCAGTAGATTACAAATTTTTAAGTGTATTCAAGAGCTTTTAGGCAGTGTTCTTAGACTTGCTTCTGCAAGTACATATAACCCTCTTGACAAATAGCATTTTTTTATTACTTTAAAGTCGATAGTCAAATATGATACTATGGTTGACCATAGTCAAGAATGGTCAATAGGTCAACATTTAGTTGACCATTAAATAGATGGCCAAACCATCCGTATATTTATATTGGAGCAAGGAATTATGATAACTCTAAGTGAAAGAGCCATAAAAGAAGCCAAGCGTCTGATTGAAAAACAGAACGCTCAAAATATGTATCTGAGGGTAGGGGTGGAAGCCGGGGGCTGCTCCGGTTTGAACTACCTGATGAGCTTCGATGAAAAAATCACCGAGCAGGACAAAGTCTATGACTTTGACGGAGTGAAAGTCGCAGTCGACATCCGCTCTCTTCTATACCTGATGGGAACCACATTGGATTACACCGGCGACCTTTTAGGAGGGGGATTTAAATTTGTCAATCCCAATGCTAAGAAAAGCTGCGGTTGCGGGCATTCCTTTTCGGCTTAGACTCGGTGAGCCAATCTACCCTAGTCAAGAATGGTCAAACATACTATAATTCTTGACTATGTTTGACCATAAATTTTTTAATCAGCTAAATGTCTCGCTTAAACTCGACATAAATGAAAGTCATCGATATTACCAGTTTGGTTAATGGTCAAATAATTCAGGAAGAGCCCTTCCGCCAGGCAGTCGAAAATTTTAATTGGGAACAGTATAAAGGTAAACGGGTCTTGGTTCAGGGCTGCGGACCGGTCCCCATTCCAACCTGGGCTTATATGATGGTAACCGCTAAATTATCTCAGTACGCCTCCTCCATCAATTACGGAGAAGTCAAAAATCCATTTTTGGTTTTTCAGAGCAAAAAAAATGGTCGATGAGCTTATGCCTAAGGTGACTTTTTTGCCGGTCAATAAAACTGTGGAAGCCGAAGAAGGTCAGTCGCTTTTGGATGTGGCTATGGATAATGATATCCGCCTGGAGCATAACTGCGGAGGAAACTGCGCCTGCTCCACCTGTCATGTTATAGTCAAGGATGGCATGGAAAAACTCTCCCGGAAAACCGAAGAGGAGCAGGATGAATTAGAGGAAGCCGAAGGGCTGGCCCCTACTTCCCGCTTAGGTTGTCAGAGTAAAATTTACGGAGATATAATAGTCGAAATCCCGCCTTACCGGAGCAGTTTATTAAATGAAGATGTAACCAAAATCGAAGCCTTGATCAAAGAAAAAGAGAAGGCCCTGAATTTGTCCCGGTCCAACCCGGCCAGCCAGCCATCTCAAACCGAAGGCAAAACCGAATGAATACAGACCAAAAGACTTACGATATAACCGTAATCGGAGCCGGACCGGTGGGACTTTTTGCCGCTTACTACGCCGGCTTCAGAGATTTAAACTGCAAAATAATCGATTGCCTGCCCCAAATAGGAGGTCAGCTGACCACTCTCTATCCCCAAAAATTTGTTTACGATGTGGCCGGCTTTCCCAAAATCTTAGCCACCGACTTAGCTCTTAACTTGCATAAACAGGCCCAGCAGTATAATCCTAAAATCTGCCTGGAGGAAAAAGTGCAGCAGATTTTTTATCTGGAAGACCGGGCTATCAAATTAACCACGGATAAAGCAGAGCATTTCAGCAAAAAAGTGATCTTGACCGCCGGCGCCGGGGTTTTTACTCCCCGAAAATTAGAGCCAGAGTCGGCAAAAAAATTTGAAAATCGCGGTCTTTATTATATGGTCAAGGATACCGAATTTTTCCGGGGCAAAAAGCTTTTAGTGATTGGGGGAGGAGATACGGCTTTAGACTGGGCTTTGCATTTGAAAGATATGGCTAAAGGAATTTACTTAATCCACCGCTCCAATAAATTTTTAGCCGCCGCCTCCAGTGTGCGACAGCTGATGAATTCAAATATAGAAGTTCACACCCACACCGAATTAAAAGAGATTTTGGGAAATGACCATATCCAGGGTGCCATAATCGTGGATAAATCCGTAAATCAAGAAAAAACTTTGGATGTGGATACTATTTTATGTTGCATCGGTTACACTCCCAACTTAGGTCCCATCAAAGAATGGGGATTGGAACTGGCCGGCTCAACCATCAAAGTAAATCCCAGAATGGAAACTAACTTAAGCGGAGTCTACGCGGCCGGCGACGTAGCTACTTATGAGGGTAAATTACGCCTAATCTGCACCGGTTTTTCGGATGCGGCCGTGGCTGTCAACTACGCGGCTCACTCCATCTATCCGGAATTAAGAGTTTTCCCGGGTTATTCCACCAACGTGATGGAGCAGAAGGAAGAAGAAAAATTGGCTCACAAAACGTAAATCCCGAGTAAATTTCTTTCCGATTGCTTAAGACCAAAAATAAAATCAGATAGCCAAAAGGAGAAATTATGCCTAAGACCATCGAGCAGAAGGTAAGATTTAATATAGCACCGGAGGAATTATTTGAAATTTATATAAATGCAAAAAAACATTCAGCTGCCTGCGGCCATAAAACTTACGCAAGCAGAAAAGTCGGTGCCAATTTCAGCGTTCCTCCTTATCTATCCGGTAAGAACTTAGCTATTGTCCCCCAAAAAATGATAGTTCAGGCCTGGAGAGAACATGATTGGGAAAAAACCGATTTAGATTCCATCCTAATTTTGAATTTCAGCAAAGTCAAAGGCGGGGGACAGATTCACTTGGTCCACGCCAATCTCCCGGATAAAGTCTATAAAGCCATCAATCGAGGCTGGCGCAAACATTATTGGAATCCCTGGAGAATTTATATTGAGAAAAAATTCAAGAAAAGCTAAGTTAAGCCACTGGAGGCCAAAACTCAAGATTACTTAGAAGCAGCAAACGTCAGTCAAAACCAGTTCGCCACTTTTGAAAAGATAGTTGACCAAGCGGATAATATCTGAGACATTGATAGAGCCGTTTCCGTCTACATCTACCCGACAGAATGGACTGGGGGGGAGTTCAGCGCGAAAAACAATATTGATCAAAAACACGATGTCCGAAAGCAGAATTCGATTATCACCGTTTAGGTCCGCGATTTTACCTGCACAAGGTGGCGCTATATTCTTCAAAATCGAAAGAGTATTACCGGCGGAATTGGTAACCAGAAGCTCCGGGACTCCGTCGGCTGGAAAATCTAAGTCGGTGGCGGCCAAGGAGGTCGGTCCGGTGCCCACCCCATAATCCACTCTGACTGAAAAGAAACCGCTTCCGTTATTCCTCAATAAAGTTACCGCGTTAGCATTCCAACCGGAAACCGCCAAATCATTATCTCCATCCCGGTCAAAATCTGCGGCTACAATGGCATTGGGGTTTTTGGCGGTTCTAAAATCCGTCCGGGGATAAAAAGTGCTATCCCCTTTGTTAATAAAAACCGAAACCGTATGGTCAAGATAATTGGAAACCGCTAAATCCAAAAAACCATCCCCATTCAAGTCGGCCGCGAATACAGAGCTGGGGCTATTACCTGTGGTATATTCAAAACGGTAGGCCTTGACAAAAGTGACTAAAGTGTCGTTCCCCGAATTAGCCACAGCAATATCCTGATATCCGTCTTTGTCCAGGTCCGCCATAATAACCGAGCGGGGATTGGGGCCGGTGTTAATAAATTCTTCCGCTTCGAAAATGGCCGTATCCAGATTTCTTAAAAGGGAAAGAGTACTATCATCGCCATTAGCCACCAGAATATCCAAATCCACGTCCCGGTCGAAATTGTTTATGGCAAGCGAGTAAGGATACTTACCGGTAGGATAATCGTCTCGAGATTCAATTCCTTGGTAACCTCCCAGGCCATCGTTTCTGTAAATAGTAACAGTATTATTGCCGGAATTGGCTATGGCCAGGTCCTGGTCTTCGTCACCATCCAAATCAGCGGCGGCCACCGCCACCGGAGCTATACCGGTGCCGTACTCTACTTTAATTGGAAAAGTTCCATTTCCACTATTCTTGAATATCGAAACGGTGTGACTGCCGGCATTGGCAATAGCCAAATCTTTATCCTGGTCTAAATCCACGTCGAAAACAAAAACCGAGCGGGGGGTTACGCTGGTTACATAATCGGTGACCGTGGAAAACCTTCCTTGACCGTTGTTGCGATACAACGAAACCGAATTACTTCCCGAATTGGCGGCTATGATATCGGGATCAAAATCAGAGTCCAAATCAGAGACAAAAACCGAGAGGGGAAGGTTGCCAGAAGGGTAGTCAGCTTTAGGAGCGAAAGTGCCGTTCCCGTTGTTTTTTAGAACAGAAATACTGTGACCCGAACGATTGGCAGAGACGATATCCGCATAACCATCTGCATCTAAGTCCTTAACATAGACTGAGAAAGGATTGTTGCCGGTGGTGTAGTTGACTCGGGGAGCGAAGGTGCCGTCTCCGTTATTTCGCAGAACCGAGACATTGCTGCCATAAAAATTACTGGTGATTATATCAAGGAAAAAGTCATTATCCAAATCTTGGACAAAGACAGAAAAGGGACCATCATCTAATTTTACCGGATAATCCACTCTGGGTGCAAAAGTACTGTTCCCATTATTTCTCAACACCGAGACGTTGGAACTGCCGAAATTGGCAACCACCAAATCCAAAGCGGTATCTCCATTGACGTCAGCCGCAAAAATT